>Ga0123342_1005318_pt1 | contig 18792 bp, 12 predicted proteins | sample Turbeawhitnodule_FD_89960 | JGI IMG/M metagenome (GOLD analysis project Ga0123342, IMG submission 89960) | Root nodule microbial communities of legume samples collected from Mexico - Turtle bean Mexico white nodule | ecosystem: Host-associated > Plants > Roots > Nodule | place: Mexico: Nepantla...
ATGCATTCAAAATTAAAATTATTAAAAAAATAATAATTTATTATTTATTTATTTATTTTTAAAATGGTGCTAGATAGGGAAATAAAAAATAAAAGAGTGCTAGATAGGGAAATAAAAACAAAAAGGTGCTAGATAGGGAAATAAAAACAAAAGGGTGCTAGATAGGGAAATAAAGATGTAAATGGTGCTAGATAGGGAATTGAGTCATCTCTAGTTACTTAATTTTGTTTAAATTTCATTAATACTCAAAGTAAATGATTACGTATTTAATCTTTTAATAATTATTATGTTTGTTTAATAAAAATATAATTTATTGTGTAATTAATTTTGAACCATCATTCCTAACTTTAAATTTATAAAGAAAAAACAAATATTAATAGTAAATGGGGAGAATTAATTCTTATTCAATTTGTGTGGAGGCAGTTGTTTGGGAGCACTGGCATATTTTTTATTATTGTATATTAATTCATGTTTAGTGTATCTCTTCATAATCAATAAAAAAAAATGATAAATTCTAGTTTCACTAAAAATTTAAGAGGGAAAATTATTTCATAAGTAATCTTGAGTCAAAATCTACATTGTATAAGCATATTCCACTATTTTGTATCAAACACAAAAGTTGTATTGTTTTATAGAATATAACTTGTGTCTATGATTAGAGAAAAAGTTTATGCTAAAATTTGTTTGGAATCATTAACCTTGACCATTAATATTAATATTGTCAAATCCTCCCACAACAAATAACACTAACTCCATCATCCTATTATCCTGAGTGGAAAGAGTGTTTGCATACTCAATTATGTTCTCTCTAATTAATTATGTCAATAACACATACTTAACTTATCATCTTCAAAATTATAATAGATTTTATTCTCATTATTTTACATATTTTTCCTTTATTTTAGTCAAATATAAGAAATAGTCAATAAATAAAAGAATAAATTGTACTTCATTATAAATTATCATTTTTTTTCCTTTTTCTTGTACTTACAAAATGACCAGAAAGCAAAAGGTCGAAAATGTATCGGTCTTTCTTTAAGTTTTCTAAACTTGCTGCTGATTCTGGTTGATGTCGTGCGATATTTGGTATTTGATTGGTATAAGTGGTATACCTGCCAAATGTACTTCAATGTCTAAGTCAGTGAAGTAGTTGAGTATAATAAATATTGTTTAATGTATACATTTGTCTTTATTGATATGTCTATTTATAGGGTCGGGATCAACCTAATATTGGACCGAAATTAAGGTAAGTTAACAGGTTAACCTTTGAATTTGAGAAAATTTTTTGTACCATAATTACGTTAATTATCTTGTGTTAATGAGTCTCTATAAGATTTATATGAACTATATCGATTAAGTCCTCCAAAAAAATATTCGATCAATAATATTGATCGAGATCACTTTGAACCGATAAAACATCTTTATACTTTTTATTCATTTATTCTTTCTACTCTATTTAATGTTGATCGAGATCACTTGAAACCGATAAAACATTTTTACACTTTTTATTCATTTCTTCTTTTTAATCTATATAATGTCAACAATTTAGAACTTCACTCTTCATCGTATTTTTGCCTAGTCTCTCTTTCCATCACTTTTTTTTTTCATCCCATCACCAACAAAAATGTGAAACTTTTATCTAGATGAGAAAATAAAAGGTTTATTATAAGAAATAAGAAATTAGTAATAATAGCAAAGTCACTATTAACTGCAATGTGTGTGTGATTGAATATTTTTTAATGTGTTTGATTGTGTCATAATAAGAAAAAAAAAAACTGATATTAGTAATTAAAGTCCCAATACAAATATATTGAGTTTATATAGCGATTACACGTCAGTTTATATATTAATTAAGAAATATTTGTTGATTCTCATGGTACGTGAAAATTGGAGGAGTCAACTATATTCATAATATTATAAAAATATTAGCATTGTCCCAATGAGTTTTAAAACTTATGATAAAACATTAAAAGTTTTGTATAAAATTTGATGTCACAAATTTAATCTAAAAACACATTATTAAAAGGAAAACAAATACAATATTAATAATTTGTGGCGATATTTTTGTGAATTTCGTGAGATATAATATACTACAATAACCCATACTAAATAAGATTCTGCATTAATAATGCTTTGATATATATGAGTTTATTTCTTTCAACTAGTTTTTGTTGGTACAATCTTACTCTACTTTCATCAATTAAATTTTATAACAAGTTATGATTTTTTTTTAATTTAATTTTCCATTTAACAGATTCATATATAGGATGATAATAAATGATTAATAAAATTGATTTAATAGTAAAGTACATTCAAATTATACATTGAAGGAAATGATCTGTATATAATATGAAAGATAGTGATAGAATTTAAGAGGAAAAAATAAAGATGAATTTAATTTTGAAAATTGTGAATTGATTTTTGAGAGAAAATGAGAATTAGTTAAGGAAGGTTCTTTGTGTAACGGTGACACATCAGGTTTGCCAAAAATAAAAGGTGCAGAAGAGAAAAGCGAAGTGGCGCAGAGGACAAAAATGGAAATAGAAAGATTTTCCACGCCATTAAAGATAGAAATAGAGAGAAAAGAAGAACAAACGCAAAGAAAAAGAGGGTTAAGGAAGAAGAAGAAGAAGACAGAGGCGCTGGACCCTGCGTCCGCGTTTCATCCTTCGCTCTCTCCAAAAACCCTCATTTTTCCCATTCCTATTTTCTCATCTCTCTCTCATTTTCATTCCTTCATTCGTTCATTCGTTCATTGATTCTTTCATTCATTGATTCCTTCATTCATTATTCATTCGCATATTCTTCCAATTGATTCATCGTTGTTGCCGAGGGCTTCTGCATTGGAGATATGGGGAACAGTTGCGTCACTCCGGGGAGGATCAGGAAGGTGAGGAAGCAGAAGAAGCGGGAGGAGGGGGCGGGAAAGAAGCTGGTGGTGCTCAAGGACCCCACGGGCCGGGACATTGGGCTGCGCTATGATTTGGGCCGGGAGCTGGGCCGAGGGGAGTTCGGCGTCACGTATCTCTGCCGCGACAGGGAGACGAAGGAGGAGTGGGCGTGCAAATCGATATCCAAGAAGAAACTGCGAACCGCCATTGATATTGAGGATGTCCGCAGGGAGGTGGAGATCATGCGCCATTTGCCCAAACACCCCAACATCGTCTCGCTCAAGGACACCTTCGAAGACGACAGCGCCGTTCACCTCGTCATGGAGCTCTGCGAGGGCGGCGAGCTCTTCGATCGCATTGTCGCGCGCGGCCATTACACCGAGCGCGCCGCCGCCACCGTCGTCAAAACCATCGTCGAAGTCGTCCAGGTCCGCTGCCAAATCTTTTCTGTTCACCGTTTTTGCATGATCGTTAATTCGTCTTTCTTTTTCGCGTGTAAGTTAAATTTAGTGTCATCACACGTCGTTGGATGGTGGTTGCCGCGGTAGGGTGTCAAATTGGTCCAAACCTATGAGCAAATCACAGAGCCGGTAGGATTGAAAAAAATAATCTTTATTTTGAATTTTTAACAAAATGAACCCAATTCTCACTAAACTGGGCTTGAGGTAGGTCCAAGGTGGATTGATTCGTACTCATTTCTATACGAATTTTTAATCATACGATAGATAACTCGCTATTGATTGTACTGCATAAATAGCTGGGTCGAACCAACCAACCCACACTGTTACTGTTGCAATAAATATATAAAATAAATTCAGAGTCTATCTGCCTAACTCACTAATATCTGATAGTTCGAGTTGGGTTGCAAAATTTTATTTATTTATTATGAAGTTAATCGGGTTAATTTGACCCATTTTTAACTCTAGGCTAGATTAAGGTAACCCATTTTCATCTCAACATATGGTGAGCCGGGTGGGCTCACTTTCTAACCCCATGTTACTGTATTCGGTTCAAAGTCTCCGTTTCCAACTAGCAGAAAAAAGAGTTGTTAGAATGGAAGATGACTAATAAAATGAAAAAAAGAATGTGTTTTTAGTATTCTTCAGTAATCAAACTTCAATAATTTGCATAATGTAGGTTTGCCTTAATATGGATACCAAGCATAAATTTTAACTGATTACAGAAGAATAATAGAAGCAATAATGCAGTTGCATTGATTTTTTTAAACTATAGTCAAATAATGGATTAGGAATTAAATTAATTTCAAGTAATGGTTTAGTTTCTCCAGAAAAAAGTAATGATTAAATTTGTTTTAATCTCTGAAGTTTTGAAATATTGGTCGGTTTGGTGCTTATCTTGAAATATTACTTGATGTTGATTTTATTACTGATAATTAGTGACTAATAATTTCGGATACTAAAATAATGTTATGATTTTAGGTATTAAATTAACTGATGGTTGTAGTTTTATGTTATTAGTCTTTTTTATTTATTATGGGATCAGGAAAAAAAATTCTTCATCTCTTTTGCTAATTTTTAAAAGATGTATAGTTTGAAGTAGATTGAAATTTTAATTTTGATATTAATTTGAAATGAGAGGAAATAGCATAATAATTGCGAAATTAATTGGTGCATGCTAGTCAGTGTTGGTGTGATAAGAACCTTGAGGACAACCACTCCACTAAACTGACAAAAGGTAACTGTTGTAGTTGTGTTTAGTTTAAAATCGGGGTATAGATGACTTAGTATTACTGTATTTTCTTGTGCTGTTTTGTTTATTTTTTATGGGAGTTTCCACTTTTATCAGATGTATATTTAAAATTAAAATGGCATTTCCTTTTATCTCTGTTGATGAAAGAGCTGTTTTGTATATCTCACTTTTCAAACCTGCAAATAAATGATGTATTATGCATGAATGGCATTTTAACCTTTGGAGTTGAAATATTGGGACTGGTTATAATTTGTTTCTTGGTTTCTATGAAGATTCTTTTCTCTTCACTGCACCTATGTGCTTTGAGTCTCTCTCTCTCTCTCTATCTATATATATATATATATATTATTGGTTATTCTAAATCTGATATTAAATCATCACTCTTTTGTATTTTTCTTGTTGTTTAGATGTGCCACAAACATGGTGTGATGCATAGAGATCTCAAACCTGAGAACTTTTTGTTTGGAAACAAGAAGGAGTCAGCACCTCTGAAAGCAATTGACTTTGGATTGTCGGTTATCTTCAAACCAGGCAATGCTTTGGATAGTTATTAAATCTCGATGGTGTTGTTTGATCCTCAACGTTTTGCTGCTGCCATGCCTTTACAATAAGCTGAAGTTTGCTTTTTTCTGCAGGTGAAAAATTTAATGAGATAGTTGGAAGTCCATATTACATGGCTCCTGAAGTATTAAAGCGTAATTATGGCCCTGAAGTGGATATTTGGAGTGCTGGAGTGATTCTTTACATCTTACTGTGTGGTGTCCCACCTTTTTGGGCAGGTTAGTTTTGTATTCTGAATGATTTTTGTGGTTTTTGCGAGTCTTAGATCTTAAGTAGCTCAGGATCCACTTTTAGGTCACTGTGGGGGTTCGCCCTGTGCTACTTAAACATTTACTATAGTAATGTTAGAAAAACAATTCTATGCGTTGGAAGAAAAACAATTCAAGTTTTTTAATTTCAGTTCAGCATAAACTGAGCAGTCTACTAAATAAAATATTATGTCTTGGTTACACTTTCTATATGACCAGTGATCTTGAATAAGCTAATTTATCTTCTGAATATCAGGTGCTGAAATGACTAATTGTAATGCTTGTGATACAGGACACGTCAACATGTTTATCCAATAAATTGATGGATCATCAAAGAATTCAATATTTTGTTTCCATTTCTTTATGGTGAAATCACTTATAGATCTTTTAACATGGATAAAGATGTTGTTTGGTGCTCGTGTGATATTTTTCATGCATTGTATGTTTAATATCAGATAGGATGGAATTATGAATAGTGTTTTACTTATTTTCCATCTTTTAGTAAAATTTGTATTATATTATTATTTCTTGCTTTTTGTCTCTGATATATTTCATTCTCTAAATATTTTGTCTTAAATACAGAGAATGAACAGGGAGTTGCTCAAGCAATTATTCGATCTATTGTTGATTTTAGAAGGGAACCATGGCCCAAGGTTTCTGATAATGCAAAGGACCTTGTAAGGAAGATGCTTAATCCTGACCCAAAGCTCCGGCTTACCGCAGAAGAAGTGTTAGGTATATATTATATATATGCATTTCGTATAACTGCTTGTGTTTTTTTTCTTATAAGATGGACTGTTATGATAAAAAGTTGCCTGAGAAAAATGTGAGGATGGTAATGTTGCTTGTTCACTAAATGCAGATCATCCATGGTTACAGAATGCAAATAAAGCTCCTAATGTTTCATTGGGAGAAACTGTTAGATCAAGGCTGATGCAATTTTCTGTAATGAACAAGCTTAAGAAAAGAGCTTTGAGGGTAATGTTCTAAACCTTATTTTGAATAATCTTTTTGGGAAATACTCTTCAAATTGTTTATTAATATATCGAATTATAATTATGTATTATGTTCTGTTGACTTTCATGTGAACAGGTGATTGCAGATCATTTGTCTTCAGAAGAAGCTGCTGGAATAAAAGAGGGATTCGAGCTGATGGATTCAGGCAATAAAGGCAAGATTAACATTGATGAGCTGCGAGTAGGGTTGCGGAAACTAGGTCACCAAATTCCTGATGGAGATGTACAAATTCTTATGGAAGCTGTGAGTATTTTTCACTTTATCTGGAATCTTTTCTGTTTGTTCCACAATTTATGGGTGTAGAAACAAGTAGTTTGTTCTCTTGTTTTCTCAAAAATTATTTTCGTTGTAATTTATCAAACTAATTGTAAACTTTGGATATTATACTGGGTATGAGTAATTAGTTCATGCATTCTAACACTAACTGTTTTTTTAAGTAGGTATATTTTTAAGTAATAAACTGTTACAAGCAGATGTTCGAAAGCTTTCTTCAACTTTTAATCTTTGATGGGTGCTGCTTATAATACAGGGTGATGTAGACAAAGATGGGTACCTAGATTATGGAGAGTTTGTTGCCATTTCTATTCATCTGAGAAAGATAGACCATGATGAGCACCTTCACAAAGCCTTCCAATTTTTTGATAAGAATCAAAGTGAATATATTGAAATTGAAGAATTACACAAAGCCTTAGCTGATGAGGTTGAAACAAACAGCGACGAAGTCATCAATGCAATTATGCATGATGCTGACACAGATAAGGTCAGGATAATTGACTTTTTATTTATTCAATTTGATTTTATATGGGTTTAAAGTTTACAGTTTATTTTGTCATGTTGGCTATATCAGATTCAATTTGATTGTAATAATGAACTCAGAAAAGTAAATTATGGTTCTTACTGATAACAAGTTTTTGAGCTTTGTGTGGATGTGATTGCAGGATGGAAGAATAAGTTATGAAGAATTTGCTGCAATGATGAAGGCTGGCACAGATTGGAGGAAAGCATCAAGGCAGTATTCAAGAGAGAAGTTTTCTAGTCTAAGTCAGAATTTGATCAAGGACGGGTCTTTGCAGTTAAACAATTGAGTTTAGAAATCACAACTTGTTTTACTCCCACAAAGCCAAAGGAAAATCCACCCTTTTATTCTTTTCCCTTCATTCTTATTCTTTTCTCTATTTTTTCTTATAACCAGTAAGAAGGAATCAAAAGCCAAAGTTTTATTCAGAAGTTTAACAATATACTCTTTTGTAATTTTCAATGCCTCTCTAATATTACAAATTTTCTATTTACAGATTCATTAACCTTTGGGCTCTTATTAATCTTATATATACATTACATTATTCAATTTCAATTATCAAAAGATGCCAAATAAACTATAATAAAATATATTTACATTATCTATGAAAGCAATCTCTCGACAGTGTTTTTTCTATACCTTCAATATAATGTCTATGATAAAGATAAGAGTATATTTTGGGACCTAAAATAAAATTTATGTGGTATTTATATAGTTTTATCAATTATAAAGCTCGAATATTTAATGATATATTTGGTCCATACAATCTCATGTTATACAATTGAATATAGATGAAAAAATTAATTATATTTATCAAACATCCAGTGTTTTGGATTAGAAGTGAAAATAGTATTTATAAAAAAAGAAAAGAAAACACTGATAAAAATCTGGAGTTTACTTCTGGAAAATTTTAGTTAAAAAATCTCAACATTTATATATGTTTAACACTTCTAACATTTTAGGATTCACTTCTAAAGGTTTATAAGTCGGCTGCATGAATCAGAGATCACTTATTATAATAGTGAGCTTATACTTAATCAATTTTTTATTTTGATGTGTTCATTTTCTTTCAATATTTGAGTATTTGGTGTGTCTAGAAGTAATATTGGTTTTAGGTGAATGTGAAATGAAACAAAGTTTGCAATCAGATAAATTGTGAGTTTCAAAATGAATGAGGTCATTGGTAGTAAAAAAGTGCACTCACTAGATTGTTCAGGAAAGTTAGAAGTCATCTTCATATCCAAAATTGTTGACATGAAAATTATTACATTTATTTTATCTCATTTAGACGGTTAGATGTATAAAAAATATTTACCTACTGCAACAACACTGTGTGCAGCAAACCTCTGTCAGACTATAGTAATGCATGAAAATATAGTTATAAATGAATCACAGATACCATAGATAGAGTGTTATTTCAAATATGGATATCCTGCATAGTACAAATAAATAATAATTCAATATACTATTAGCCACTAGGATAAAGGAAATTAATAATAATCTGAATATGTAACATAATAATCAATAAAAAAAACTGATTATAAAACCTAACTCAACCTATCAGAATCAAATATTTATTGGGTTTAGCATATGAAAACTACAGAGAAACTAGATTTTATTTATTCAATTTTATCATATATATTAAAAATCAGTTTAATCATAATGTTAAAATCATTATATCTAATAATTGAAAAAGAATTCGATTATGCTGAATTGTATACAAATTTACATAAAACAACTTCCATAGAAATTAATAAATCAATACATAAATTAATAAACTACACCAATTATATAAAAAAAGATTAAGCATATTTTTTTATAAATAAAAGACTAAACATATTATTTATATGATATGCTAATAATATATATCCACTGAAGATCAGATGTCCAATTCATACTATTAAAAAAATAATAATTAACATTTTATGAAAATTAAAAATACTGATTGATTTAATTTTTACAAATCCTAAATTTACAATAATTTATGAAAAGAAATATTTTCTTTGCTGTTATTGTAGACCAAAAATAGTGACCAATCTAAACACGTTACTTCAGATAAAGTTGGAATTTATTTTTTCTACCTTAGAAAAAATGAAAATTCCCTTTTTTTAAATTCACCATTTCCCAAGATCCATCTACCATGAATTTTACATCCACGTGTCACAATCTCAATCGACGGAGGCCTAGAAGTTGCTCGACCTTTAGTCCTCAAGCACTATAAATTGCTCTCTTCAATCCCTTCGTTTCATATTCCAATTCGAATTCAGCTAACAATTGCAGCAAACTTTGAGTTTCTGATACAAAAAGTGTTTCTTGTGTTCATTATTACACACTCATTCTGTTGTTCTGATTCAGCATTTCACTCTTGTTCCTCTTCAGGTGAGTTCTTCTACAATTTCATGAACTATCACAGATAATCACTACTCTGTTTTCATATTTAATTTGTTATGCATTTACCTGTGATGATTAATTTGTATTTATAGTTAGTAATTTGAATTTATCTATAATTATAAATGTTTATCTAAAATTATCTTCAGAAGATATAAAAAGAGAACAATCTTACCTCAAGAGACCATTCAACAGTATTTATTGTTAATGAGACCTTAAAATAATTAAGGTAAGAGATAATTAAAAAATAGTAAATTAAAAAAACAAAAAATATTTAATGGATTTTAGTTAAATGTTTTTTTATAAATATTTTAAAAAATTCACTTGAAAATTAACTTAAACACAAAGTGAAAAATAATAAATTTGTTTACAAGTTAAAATTTACTTAAATAAAAAAATAAATAATAATAACTTAAAAAAGTTTTATAATTTTTTTACATACATAAGTTAATTTGAAATTAATATAACTACTATCATGCATTAACATTTTTATTATTTTTAATACGTGTTTATATCTGAATGTAATATTGATTTGATAGGAGTGCAATAATATTATAATTTATTTTTATACATCCTCATATAAAGCTTTGTTCGTAATTGATAAATTAAAAATTATTATTAGTTTTTTAATATTTTTTTATAAAATTTCCACGTATAATGGTTTTTAATTAAATTACTATATTAATCTTTCTACGATAAAAATAAAGTGAGTAAATATATATTATTTTATTAAAAATTATAAAAAGTTTTTCACTCGTCGTGATTTCTGATAATTTTTTAAACTTTTTATATATTTGTTCTTAAAACAATTAGAACATAGCGGTACTTGGAAGTATTTTGGTTAAAAAATAGTATAAATTTGTAATATTTGTGACAAAATCATATTTAGATACCTTAAAAGCTCTCTCTTGGAAGTAGATAGAGCTGTCAAAGTTATTCATAAGAGTATCTTCAACGAAAATCTCATTTCTTATATTATTTTTTAATGTGATTTCTATATATTAATTAATTTATAAATTAAATAAAATATTAATATAATTTTTTTTACACTTTATAAATAATTCTTTTAATTTTAATCAAAATATATATAGGATTTATATTGAAATGATATTTTTATTTCTAAATAATTCTTTTTAATTTTAAACAAATCATATGTAAGACTTATATTAAAACAATTTTTTATTTATAAACAACTGTGGTTAGCAATTCCTATAGAAGGTACTCTAACATGTTTGAGTCTATAATTTATATGTATTTAAATTTTTAATCTATACGGAAAATTAATAACACTTGATTTCATTTAAAACTATATGTCTTCAAGTAGCAATTGTTGTTAGGCTAGTTTCTTATGTTAATAATACCGGGAATCGAATTTTGGATAATGTTGGTAACTAATTTAGTGCTTCCAAATGTTTGATATGGTGTTGTTGTCAAAGTAGTTAAGTGTTCAAACATGACGGTTACACCTATGATCTCCATTAATGATGGGAACCTGGTGGTTCATGACAAGATCATACTGAGTGGAGTGCCAGACAACATTGTCCTAACTCCAGGAACTGGAAAGGGCCTTGTGAGAGGTGCATTTATTGGTGCCACTGCTTCCCACAGCAAAAGTCTCCATGTCTTTCCCTTGGGTGTCTTAGAGTAAGTTCCTTTAGCATTTTCAACTTTATTACTTACTCTTACATGCTATGTTGTGCTGATTTGTACTTGCTCACCAGCTTGATGAATTAGTATGCTATCTACATTCCTAAACTTTGGTTGGTTTATACAATTTAAACTTGCTTGATGAACTAGTATGGTATCTAGTTTCCAAAACTTTGGTTGCTTTATACAATTTAAGCTTGCTATCTATCTTGTTTATGAATAGGGATCTCCGGTTCTTGAGTTGTTTCCGGTTTAAGTTATGGTGGATGACTCACAGAGTGGGAACCTGTGGGAGGGATGTCCCATTGGAGACTCAATTCATGCTTATAGAGAGCAAAGACAGTAAAGATTATCAAGAGAATTCTCCAACCGTTTACACTGTTCTGCTTCCTCTCCTGGAAGGCCAGTTCCGTGCTGTTCTACAAGGCAATGACAAAAACGAGATAGAGATTTCCCTCGAGAGTGGTGAGTTGCTTCTTGGCCATGAAAATTGATTTGGTGTTAGCTATGAGAAACTCTGCTACTGGGTTGAGCTTAAGCTCCCCCAAGTTTTAGAGAAGCTGTGGTGGAGCTACAATATGTGAATATACTAATTGGATGAAGAAACCTCTCAATGGCTTCCTACCAATCAATTAAATCAATCAAATGGAGTTTATAGCTTTGGACAAAATGTATATGTAAGGAGGAGTGCCAAAGAATCGAAACGATATGTTTCCTTTTGGTGTATGGTTTGGTTTTGCAGGAGATCCTGCTGTTCAGACCAAACACGGCCTTCACTTGGTCTACATGCATGCTGGTACCAACCCCTTTGAAGTCATCAACCAAGCTGTCAAGTAAGGCAGCTTTCCCTTTTTGTCTCTGTAATATGTTATTTGTCTCTCGAGTACCTTACACAGTCAGTGAAGCTCAAGTTACAGAAATTGCATTGACTTGAATTTGTCATTTTCTCGTGAACATTGGAATTTGTTTGTTGTCTACTGAAATGTTACTGATTCCTTTTTTAATGTCACTCAAGGGATGTAGAAAAACATAAGCAAACTTTCAGTCACCGTGAGAAGAAAAAAGTAAGAATATCCTCTTAGCTGTAGAGAAATAGATTCAATACTGAATATGTGATGCATTTTGTTTCTTACTTTTTGTTGGTCTTTTGCAGTTGCCATCTTTTTTTGACTGGTTTGGCTGGTGTACATGGGATGCTTTCTATACTGACGTCACAGCTGAGGGTGTTGAGGAAGGCCTCAAAAGGTAATTTAAGGGACATAGCAATGTGCTAGTTTGTTTATGACCCTGAAGAAGAGTCAAGTTACCGGATACTGAAACACTGAACTTTGTTTAATATTACTTCAGCCTATCAGGGGGAGGTACTAGTCCAAGGTTCCTTATCATTGATGATGGTTGGCAACAGATTGAAAGTAAACCAAAAAATGGTGATGATTGTTTTGTACAAGAAGGATCACAGTAAGATTAAATAAGTTTTGATAACCACTAGAAGTTTTCCATTATCATTTTAAAAACTTCGTATTAATTCAGCATTTTAAAGCACTTGTAATTTATATTTTGATGATGACAGGTTTGCTACTAGGTTGACTGGTATTAAAGAAAATACTAAATTTCAAAAGAATGGACAGAGCAATGACACAATTTCTGGTCTGAAGCATGTTGTAGATGAAGCAAAGCGATGTCACAATATGAAGTATGGTCTTGGACCTTGAAACTTGAGTGTTTTGGCATATATTTAAATTTTGTTAGAGGAGAATTATGAGAGAGATTTTGCTTAACAAATTTAACTTTGTGAATGCTGGACAGGTATGTTTATGTTTGGCATGCTCTAGCTGGTTATTGGGGAGGAGTGAAGCCTGCAGCAAGTGGCATGGAACATTATGACACTTCCTTGGCATATCCAGTACAGTCTCCAGGTGTGCTAGGAAACCAACCAGACATTGTGATGGACAGCTTGTCTGTACATGGCTTGGGACTGGTGCACCCGAAGAAGGTGTTTGATTTCTACAACGAGCTTCATGCTTACTTAGCTTCATGTGGAGTAGATGGAGTGAAGGTTGATGTGCAAAACATTATTGAGACCCTAGGTAGTGGACACGGTGGCAGGGTCATGCTCACTCGCAGCTATCTTCAGGCACTTGAGGCCTCAGTTGCTAAGAATTTTCCTGACAATGGATGCATTGCCTGTATGTGCCATAACACTGATGGCCTTTATAGTTCCAAGCAGACTGCTGTTGTGAGAGCATCTGATGACTTTTATCCCTGTGATCCTGCTTCCCACACAATTCACATTTCATCTGTTGCTTATAACACACTTTTTCTGGGAGAGTTCATGCAACCTGACTGGGATATGTTTCATGTAAGTGGAAGTTACAGAATATGCATTTTCATATTTTACCTGGGATCTTGACAATTGGCTATTTTTCAAGAATACATATCTTGTGTCATACACTAAAAAAATTAGTAACGGGATGATCAAATTGCATTCATTTTGTATTTTAAGTACTGGTTCTTTCAAAATGGAGTATAACTTGATGTAATAGTTGGCTTCTTACAACAACTATTTTTTTCATTCCATCTACTTTTAAATCAGTGAGTTTCTTCTAGTTAACAAAAGAATGTTCATGATTAACTTTTATGTCAGAGTTTACATCCAGCGGCAGAATACCATGCTGCGGCTCGTGCAATTAGTGGAGGTCCAATTTATGTTAGGTACGTTACGGATATTGTCCTGCATTACGCCATACATGAAATGAGCACATTTGTGACGTGTAGATTTGTTGCTTTTACAGTGATAAGCCAGGAAAGCACAATTTTAATCTTCTCAAGAAACTGGTTCTGTATGATGGTTCAGTTCTCCGTGCTCAGTTGCCTGGCCGGCCTACTGTTAACACTCTCTTTGTTGATCCAGCAAGAGATGGGACCAGGTTTGTTTAACTTTCTTACCAATGTACTTCCCATGCAATGTTTCTGTGACTTTTTGATAGCTCATATACCTAAGTTGTCATCTCCAGCTTGCTCAAGATATGGAACTTGAACAAATGCTCTGGCGTGGTTGGAGTGTTTAATTGCCAAGGTGCTGGGTGGTGCAAGATACAAAAGAAAACCCGAATTCATTGTCCATCACCTGGGACACTCATTGGCTCTGTTTGTGCCACTGATGCTGACCTCATTGCTCAAGTAGCAGATGCTGATTGGCATGGTGACACTGTTGTTTATGCCTACAGAGCAGGTAATTTAGTTTGACATAAATAGGATAAAGCATGTATCTTAAAGGTGCGCTTGGAAGAACATATCTTATGGAATAAACACTAGTACTAGTGTTTGGGAGAGCTTACAATATTTGTCTGTGAGCTTTATGAAAACAATATGTAGGTGATGCATACTATGTTAAAGCTGATTTTTTACTATTTGTGACAGTAGGTGATGAAAAGATTACAAGTCCCATTCATTATGCTTTTGTTGAATTGCTTCATTTCAACTTCATTGAAAATAATCTGTTTACATGTTTTAGGTGATGTAATTCGGCTGCCAAAAGGTGCTTCGGTTCCTGTGACACTGAAAGTTCTAGAGTATGAACTTTTCCATTTTTGTCCAATCAAGGTGAGGCTTCATAGTTTTGTACCTTTGGGCTATTCCTAAGATTGCAACATGATATACTAAGTGATCCAGTGTTGTTGAACAGGAAATTGAGCCAAGTATTTCATTTGCACTGATAGGGTTGTTGGATATGTTAAACGTTGGAGGTGCTGTGGAACATTTTGAGGTCCATAAAGAATCTGAAGTCCCTGATGGAGGCAAATCAGGAAAAGCAACTTTTGTTCTCAAAGTCAGGGGAACTGGCAGATTTGGGGTTTACAGCTCCCAGTGTCCTCTGAAGTGTGTGGTTGGTGGCAATGAAACAGATTTCAACTATGACTCAGAGACTGGGTTGACAACCTTGTACATCCCTGTGCCTCACAAGGACATGCACGTATGGCAGATAGAGATCCATTTTTGAGTCTTAATTCTGATCCTAGCAATTATGGACTTGAAGGAGAGAGATTTTGCTTCAATAGCTTCACATGTAGTGGTGGCACATAGTATGGAGAGTGTCTTTGTAGTAGGAAGAAAAGTTTTTCTTTACTAATAAAAACTTAACATCTTTCTTGCACTTGGGCATTATACATGTTTGGATCTTGTTTGAAAGCATTAGTAAACAACTAATGACTACAATTGAGCAATTTGTGTTTCAGCCAAAAGTGCTTTTTGGTTGACTTTGGTAGAATAGATTTTGGGCTCAAACATGTATATTACTAGATTTTGTGATCAAACAAGTGTATGATTTTGTGGACATGAGGATCTGAAGCGTGTTTAATTAGCCTTATTGAAATATTAAGGTCCAAATGAAACAACTTCTAAAAAAAAACTCTTTGAACAACTCCTAAAATTCAATGACCTCTGCCAAGGAAATTATAGACCAAGCATTCAAATTGCTCAATCAAAATAAGCAACGGTTTCGAACTGAACCACCAATAAATATATGCAAAACTCTCATTCCTCTAATTAAGACATTTTAAGATATTTGCATATAAATTTGCTTTTTATCTTAAAATTATATCTAAGATTAAATATTGTTCTGTAAGATTTTTATTATACTTATTAAAATTATATCTAAGATTAAATATTTTTCTGTAAGATTAAATAAGTTGACACTGAATTTTATTTATAAAAATCATTTTATATTATTCCCTTTTTAATATTCTTTAACTTATAAATAAATTTTAATTTATAAATAAACTGATTTATTTTTGTCTTATGGTTTAAGAACCACTACTATCTGAGAAATTTATCTAATACACTTCTTACTAATAATATACCCCTACCTAATTTTAGATGCCAAACAAATTTACATTTATTACGTCCAAACTTAAATATAAACAATCAGCTTATGTGTGACGAACTTAATAAAAATAAAATTATTTTTTATTTATTTAACGATATAATTTCTAGTAAGAAGTATTTAGAAAATAAAATAAAATTGAGATTAGTAAAAGAAATAGTAAAATTGAGATTTCTAGTAAGAAGTATTCTTTTTATGAACTGAAATAATAGAAAATTTATGATATGTTTTTGGACTTACCCACGTCACCAAATGTAATTTTCCAATATGTTAACCTAATTTTGAACAATATATGGAGAATATATAAATATGAGTGTTGTGTCCATAAAAATAGTAAGTAAAATACAAAAAGAATACGTTGTTAGGATAGTAAGATGAAGTGCAAAAGTTAAGAATAACTTAGTCGCATTCCTTTTAAGTTTTGAAGAGTTAATCACCTTCTGCTCCATACCTTCATCATCTTACAATTCAAATTTCAATTTTGGAGAATGTCTTCTCACCAACACCTCCTTCTTATTTTCTTCATCATCCTCTATTTTAATTGGAATCATCACCAAATATGTTTGCAATGCTTGGAGTGTTTTTTTCTTTTGAAGAATAATTCATTTTATACAAAATTTAAAATTTTGTGTAATAAAATACGATGTTTAGATAAAAAAATTTGAAAGAAGTTAAAAATTTAGAAATATATAGAAGTGATTTGATTTCAAAATTATAAAAAATCAAAATATCAAAATTCGATCCAAAAAACTAAAAATTAAAAATTTCATATCCCTTCTCTCTTATTTGTTTCCTTTTTTTAGACCTAGTTGGTTTAATATTAATATCATTTGATCATAGTTATTCATTGTTAGAAGTCAGTGTTATTATGTAGTTACTATTATTTAATATTTGAGGAGAATGAAACATTCGTCAACTAATATTTTTTTAATTAATAAATATTATTTTATATTAAAATAATTTTTATATTTATTGGTAATTGAAACGTTCTATGTACATACAAAAATTAAAATTGAATAAATTTAAATTATATTCAAACAAAATATTCAAAAAAAATAAAATAAGAACAACAATTTAAATTTAACATATTTGTCTTTCTTTACTTTCTTAGTTATCCTATATTTGCTTGGCATGTGTGTAGAACGATGATATTTACTAGATACATTTATTTTCATTTACCATAAGCTTTTTTTGTCATAAGGGTTATCCAAGTCTTGTCACTTGTGAAAGTATTTTCCATGAGAGTATGTTGAAGTTTATTGGAGTTTTCTTTTCGTTTCTTGACGTTCAGACTGCTTTGGTTGCTGAATTTTATGGAGTTATATATGCTTTGGAGGAAGCTTAAAAGTTGGGTCTTACTAATGTCTGGCTGAAATGTGATTTTGTGTTGCGTTTATTGTTATGACAAATGTTCTTTGGATGCTTCGTAATCGATGAAATATTTGTCTTAATTACTGTGGAAAAATCAGGTTTATGGTTACTCATATTTTTTGTTGTGAAGGGAATGCGTGTGCTGATAAGTTGACTAATTTACGATTGATTCATAGAGAATCCTTTCATTGGTATAATAGGTTTTCATCTAGTCTATTCTCAGAATTCTTTATTAATAGGTATAGTTTATCTATGTATCGTTTTTTTAACATATAGATTTTGGTCTAATCTCCCATATTTTTTGTATTTTTTTAATAATATTTTTTTTTTCATTTGATGACAAATGATTGTTGTTACTTGAGGTGTCAGTCTAGCTGAGAAGTCAAGTAGCATAATAATACCTAACATAAAAGCTTTTTATAAAAAAATAAAAAAAGTATCCATAAATCCACGAAGTGTTAAATTTATAACTATTTAATTAAATTATTCTATTTTTAACTAAAAAATAATTTCTTTAAAATCCAAAAAAATATAAAGTCATTCCTATCTACATGAATTCAACTTGTTTTCATAAAATTCATATTTTGCGATGACAAATTTACTACTAATTAAATTTGTGTACATATCTTACGTTTCTTTGAAATAACATTCCACACCAAAGTCGTGATTTAGGAACACAATTTCTTCTCAAAATTATTTTTTTATTCATAAATCATGTAATTGAAACACGACTTTGATTATGTGAAATCGTTGTCCATTATGATAAATAAAAGAATTAATTTTATCATTTGATACAAAAGTCTACTTTATAAGATAGTCACATGTTTTTGGAAGATATATCTAAGGTTAAATAACTATCACAATATATTATATGTTATCACGTTAATTTATAATTGAATAATGGTATAAATTTTTTGGCTGGAATATAAATTTTCACTCGTGATAAATTATTTAATTTTTTTTTTGTTTTTGATATTTTTTATCTTTATCTTTTAATAAATATTTTTTGAAAATATTATTCGAGTCATTTTATTTCACTAAAAGACTATTTAGAGTACTTGGAATAAAAAAGAAAATAAAAATCTTAATAGAAACAAAGCTTAACAAAATTAATAAAACTAAAGTTTTTGATAATTTATCACAAACGTAAAACATGCTTTGTACCTGTGTGGACGTCAGGGCCAGAGTGATATTGTTCCACGTCAGTACCTAATTGTTGTTGTCCAGCAGCTACTTAATTCTCCTAGTCCTTTCTCCTCTGCGAGTATGCTCGTCCGGTCG
>Ga0123342_1005319_pt1 | contig 18787 bp, 19 predicted proteins | sample Turbeawhitnodule_FD_89960 | JGI IMG/M metagenome (GOLD analysis project Ga0123342, IMG submission 89960) | Root nodule microbial communities of legume samples collected from Mexico - Turtle bean Mexico white nodule | ecosystem: Host-associated > Plants > Roots > Nodule | place: Mexico: Nepantla...
ATAAAACCAACTTGGTTTTTTGAAATCTAAGAATCTAGTTTATCTGTTCAACCACCGTATTTATATACAATTTTTATAAATTCAAAAAGGACTTGTATTCCAAAATTCTATTCTTTAAATTATTGCCATTACCAATGAACCGTAAGAATATGCTTCAGTTTAAATAACAGCAAGAGATTTCATCAGAATTATCACTGGTTTCCAGTAATAAAGATTACTAGCATTACTCAAGAACAGTGTGATGAGAACATTGCCAGTATGCTAGCCGCATAAATGCTATCATTTCAACTGTGAATTAATTTCTTTGTTTGTTCATGAATTGCCTCTTTCTCTCCTCACAAATAGTATTGCACACATGTATGCAGAGAGCCATACCATTTATGCTGCCAATGCCAGAAAAAGTAACCTCACAAGTCACATCGGATAGGAGACCAAAAGAAAGAAACTATCCAAATGGTACACTCCACAAAGTCAACATCAAACCAAAACGAAAATGAACTTCTAATCCTTCATATACCTTTGAATTTGCAAGTTCAGAGAACTACATAAATTCATTTTTGAGCACAATCCACAAAGTACAAATTGGAATAACTCTGTATCCTAACATCCTTCTAGGATCAAATACCATTCTCAAAATATACAAGCTTCATCAAGTGGAAGCATCACCTAATGCGCAAAACATGGACGCAACTAACACAACTCTAAAAAATGAGACAACTATAACTGGGATTCATATGTTAAAGCCCACTTTTGGTAATGAAGGACTTATTAGTTATTTTTCAAAGCCATGGAAATGAAGCTCCAATTGAATAAGATACCAGCCAACAACAATATTATACCATATATAAACAAAACTCATGCCAAGATAATTATGCCCAAAGGAAAAGGTTCACTGGAACTTCCATTTAGTCATAAAACAGTATAAATAAATTAACCTAATTTTGAAGTAATGGTGTTATGTAACATGAGCATCCAAATTGATAAGTGCCAATGATAATTTGCCTGAAGAAAAAGGTCCATGTTATGAACCAGTGACAAGTGCGCCTAATCAATCTGTTATCATTTCATGCATGTTTGTCAAAACATTTACCTCTTCCAGTTTTTCTTCATGAGCAGTTATAAAGTCATCAATTTGATGTTGCAGTACTTCCAATCCTGGTCTGCTTTGATGGTATTCCATGATCCATTCTGCAGTTTCAGAAGTCCCCAGTCAGAAACTATACTAGGCATAATCATTAATAAGAAATTGGTAACAAATATGGACAAAATACAAAGGTGCATCACAATCCATTCTGTCCACAGATTGAAAGAATAAAGTTAAAAGATATCTCTAAATGTTCAAACACAGAAGGTAGTACTGGTGGATGATGGCAAATGATAAGATATACATGAAAATTAACATAAAAATCCTTAAATATGGCAATTATTATTGCAAATAGAGCCAAAATACATTTAAATGGGCTTGCAACGCAATTGAGTAACTATGACACAATTATTGGCATTACGAAATATGTGCCCATCATGTCATATGTATATCATAAATAAAAGTTATGGATGTCTAATATTTGGAGTTTTAAATCAAACAAAAAGAAATGCTCTTAATACTAACAATTCATACTTTTCATTCCTTTTGAGGAGTCATCATCTCCAGAGGAAATAGTATAAACTTCCTTCTGATTGTTGTACCCTTCTCCCTTTTCCAGGGAATTTTGAACCTCCTTTTTCCTTTTTTTCTTACCTTTCTTTGACCTACCTACAAGATAAAAAATTTCATGAGGGAAACCAATGCATAAATTCAAGCATTACGTTCCAAAGTGAAAAAAATGAATTAAACTAGAAAATTTATTTTCTTACAGGGATTGATAACTGCCCCGGTATCCAAATCTCTATGACCACCAAAGTCTTGGATCTCCTCAGCACTAGAATGACAATTGTCTACTACTCCATCTGTTACCATTTGAACAAATATGTTGAACATGACCATAATTAACTTAAAAAGATGCCTATAAGTGCCAGAACAGGGAGAAACAATGCCAGAAAATGAAAATCGACGCAATATAGTATTAGAGAAGTATGGGCAATAGTTCTACAACAATTGAAAATAAAATATATTCTAGTTCACATTATGGCACTAGCCCACACCACAAACATAACTTTCAACTCACCACTTTGCTCTTCCAAATCAACTTTTTCACCCTTTGGTTTTGGTTTCCTTACTACGCTTTTGCCTTTGTTCTTCCTTTTTTTGTTGATAGAAGCCTTCTCCTTCTTTGAGTCACTAATATGTATTGCATTATCCACTGAAACAAACACTTTGCATCAGAGACAGCCAAACAAAACGGTGATGATTGTGAAAACAAAGCACTTACTGTCAACGCTCTCCACAGTAGCATCTATCTCAACTTCAGCATTTTGTTCCCTGTTCTTTTTCTTCTTTTTTTCCCCAGTATGCGGGTCTCTTTTGGCCTTCTTTACCTTCATTGTAAAAAATACTCACGCAACCTGTGAATCAACAAAATATATTATGGTTAATCCGCAAAATATGAATCAAGTACACACGATGCGTAAGAAACATTCATAAGAACGAACCTGGAAGGAGCAACTACACGAAGACTGAGCCAGCGGATACGAGTAGAGGAGAAAGCTCTGCAAGAAGAAAATGAGAACTGATTTAGCAAAATAACGATTAACAAATCAACGCAAAATTAGAACAGATTGTTAAAATTGGCACAGGCGAAGAGTGAAATTGCTGGAGCATACACGAAGTAAATAGAGAGAAGAGAAGTGGAACGGTTGAGCGGTAGAAGAGCAGCGTAACACACAGGTGCAGGATTTATTAGAGAAAAGAATGAACCCTAGTCAGTGAATTCAAAGGAAAATTAAGAAGAAAGTGAGATTCTTTTGTATTCTGGTAAGTAGAGTGAAAATGATGGAAAACTTTATAAAAATTTGTAAATGATGTTGATTGATGCAATTCAATTTTTTTTATTTATAAAAGGAATTTTAAATTTTTTAATGTAAAATATAAATTTTAGAAATGTAAATAAAATTAAAATAAATAAATTATTATAAATTTTAATGTATAAAAAATATATTTTAAAATGATAATAAATTAATTTAAATTTTGATATCAAATAAAATAATTTATTTCAATATATTATTAAATAAAATATTAATATTTATTTATTTATTTATTTATAAAATACAATTATTAATAAAAGTAAATTATATTATAAAAGATTAATTTATCAAAAGATAATTTTTGTCAAACTTTCTTCACACTTTTAAGTGGAATGTCTAAAGCTTAATTCTTTCACAATTAATACAATTATTCTTTTATAATTTTATGTTTTTTCTTAATTCTTACTAAAAGTATTTCCCATGTTTCTATCCACAGAAACAAACATATCATTAATATTTTTACTCTATGGATGATTTTTTATTGGAAATAATTATTTGAATTTTAAAAACAATAAAAAATAGTACAAATTTATTTAAATTAAAAAAACTGGAATCTTTGTTAGTGTGATATATTAGTTGATCATATTATATATTATTTTTAAATAGATCTTTATACTTTTCTAATATTTTTATAGTTTTAATATTAAAAACATGACCCAATCCAGAACAGCTAAAGGACAGAAAGTTGGAAGTGAGAAGCAGTGACCCAGGTGCGTTCTCAAATCATTTCTTGCTTTTTTTCTAATGTTGTGGTGGGTTCGTTTTCATCGTGGTACATTCTTTATGATCTGCAGCGTATTTCCTTGGAACAAAGTTAATGCCTTTTCCCTATTGCTTTGTCTTTGGAAGATTTTTTTTACGCGTCTAGCGCGTTTCTGGGGAGCGTCTAACGCAAGGGGGAGGGAGCGTCTAGTGCGAGGGTGAGGGAGCGTCTAGTGCGAGGGTCTAGCAATTCTGGGGACTGTCTAGCAACTCTGCCAAGTGTCTATCAATTTTGGGAATATCAATTCTCGGAAGTGTCTATCAAGTATGGGTATTCGTCTAGCAGTTCAGGTAGCATCAAGCAACTCTCGATGAGTGTCTAGCAACTTTGTGAAGTATCTATCAATTCTGGGATAGCATCTAGGAAATATGGGGGACAGTTTAGCAACTGGACTGTCTAGCAATTCTGGGAATTGTCCATCAGTTTATGGGTTATTTGTCTAGCAAATTTTTACCCTTTGCCTCCCTTTTCTCCAAACCCCATGCCCCCAAGCATACTCTTACCCAAAACATTTAGATTTGGAGATATTGGTATTTGTGCATTTCATATTTCTTTAGTGCTTAATTTCTGCTATTCTTCTGCAAATGGTATTCTTTGAAAATCTCCTTGTTGCTTTGGCTGTCATATTCTTACTCCTTATTTTCATGAAAGTGTCTAAGTGATCTGTTTTTTTTAATAGTCATGGAAACCCTTATCTTTTAAATGAACTAATATGTATTTTTTGGCTCCCTCCTGGTGCATTCATTCTGTTGAGTTCCTAACAAAGCGTTGTTTATTATGGTGATTGTTTGTCTTGATGTGAGAGCAAACGATAAGGGGGACCTTGTTGTAACCAAAGGAAACCAGTATGATGTATAAGAGAACATACAAAAGAGAACGAGGTATCAGAGATCATACTTATTTTTTGGTTTTAAAAGTTTGCTTAAAATTCAAATAGAAGATATGCCAAGACACTGGACATCTGTACAATATCAAGTTCTTGGAGGTGTGGTTGATTATTGAACAAGAACCATCTAATTCTAGTTTGGAAGTTGCTTCAGAATACTTTAGGTCTGGGGCTGATAAGATTTCCAATGGAAGTGATGCAGTTTATGCAGCAGAAGAATATTTAAGAACCGGAGGATAGAACTAACCCATTGCTTGTTTCTATTACTATGTATGCACTAATATGTGTCATTTCTGATGTTTCTATGGTTGTCACATTTAGGTAAAGACTGGGAAGACCAGCTTGGAGTAGATATCAAGAGTAGATATTTCTGATTTCAAGTCTGCTCTTTTTTCCTACGCATGTGCCTGTGTGTACTTGAGAATCCCTGAACATACATATAACTTTAGGCCCCTTTTTACCCCATTTTATAGCATAATTTTTCTAAATGCTTATCATGTTTTTCAGTGTAATGCATTAAATTGCTCATTAAATTAGTAGCAGTGTTAACAAATAGTAGCAGTGTTAATAATGATACTGAAAGTGATGCATGAAGAAATTGTCAATGTACAGTTTAAAGTTAGAAACAGTGATTAGCTTTCCCTTTGCAAATCGCTAATTACGCCAAGCTCTCATTCTATTACGATGAACCGCTTTGCCTGCAACAACTAAATTTATCTACTAAATAACTTTCATTATCGGTTTCGTAGGGTAAAACCTGAATGAAAAAATTGCATCTATTTTTAATCGCCGCGGCCAAATCAGTGATTGAATGTATAAAAATGTTTTCTTATAATTGAATCCCAATTTTATGTTGAATTAACACGGATTGCTCACAAATGGTAATTAATGACATTACATAAGATATTATATATGAACATTAAAACTCATTTTAGTAATTACAGACTCAATCAATTTTGATTGCAATTTCCAAACAACATTCTTTGCAAAAAAACAATTTTCAAATACATGATGATACCAAATGAAAATCACGTTCACTTAAACTTTTTTTATAAAATTACGTTTCAAAATCCATTTCATAAGTACGCATTCAAACATAGCGCATAGTACTCGCCCACTCCTCACAACAGTGACCATAAGCAATTAAGCATGAAATATCAAAAGAACCAGATTAGGCCCTTCCATTAGTTGGATTTAACCAGTCTTATTTTGAACTACACAGATAAACGTAAAAGAACAATTACATCAAATAATAACTTCGCATTCGATCATTTTACCTACGGTTCACCACCAAGCTCCACTCGCAGATTGTCATATGGATATACTTTGGGTGTCTGATACAAAGAAAATAACAGAGAAATCAATCAACATAAGTATTAAATAGCTGCACAAATAGCATTGAATATGAAACATCAAAAGAGAAAAATATCAAAGAAAAGGTAGTGCAAGTAATATTGCAATTGGGATACAAGGAATACAACAATGACAGATGCAAGACAGAAACCTCCATTAGTCTGTAGACCATGACCATGCTCAGCTCTAGCAAACAAACTGTACTTTTCTTTCAACCAAACAGATAACTAATTGATACTAGTTAGAATTTGCAATTACATAGGCCTCTCCATGCTGTTTACTACCTTAATCCTAAATAACTATTATTATCTTAATCATTATTGCAAATTAATAATGATTTTTATTTCAATATTTTATTTTTCTTTTTATCATATTTCATTATGACAAAAATTTCAATATGGATAGTGAAGTTTTATATGGTTTATGTGAGACCATTGAAAAAAATTTCCCAAATAAAAGAATTAAATTTCAACTTGATGAACAACATGATAGATTCAAAAAAAAGCACAAGGATTGTTTGGAAGAAGCATGACAATAGATATCAAGGATAAGAAGCATCTGGTAAAGCATTTAATTAATCCTAATAGTTTCATAAAAAGCATAACAGTTAGGATGACGATTTATTAATGTTAGCTTTTTGTTCGAAATTACAGCTCTTTGGTGAGAAAGGTTAGAGAGGAGAAAGGGTATACTTATGATCTTGTATATTTATCTGATATGGAATTAAATGATGAGTAGATTATTGAAAAGGAAGATCTTTGCCTACCAAATGATGTTTCATGAATGAATATACATGAATCTTTTACTCTTGAAGAGAGGGCTCCAAGCAACAAAAGGAAGAGAGATATTTGTTCAAATTATGAAACCTTTACAATTAATTAAATTAATCATAAATGTTAATAAGGTTTTTGTTTCTTTAATAGGTCCAAGAAATTTAACTACTAAGGTTGATAGAAAGGGAAAATCTACCATAACCGCAAATGATAATGAAATTGAAAATATGGTTGAAGATGTGGAGGAAGGGGAGGAAAATGAGCTGCAAGAGAATGTTATATTAGAGGAAGAAGATGATCTAAGTGATGTTGATCTCGGAGATAATGAATGGAAGCATAAGATTAGGATGTAGGATTTAAATGTAGAAAGTATTTTACATTTTATTGTGTTTTGATTTTGTGGATTGAACGTTTTGACTTGATATTTTGATTTTATGGATTGAACATTTATTCATGTTACTTATTCTTATTTAAAAATATATCATATTTTATTTATTATGTATCTTGAGATTCATAATAAGATTCGATTCAGGATTCAAATCTCGATTCTATAACCATGATTCTAACCTTTGTGCACAAATATGTTTTACAAAAATAAGAGTCCAAAGTTTTTAACAAAACCATTAAATATATCAGAGTCCAATGAAAAAAATGGGGCCAAAGGCATTATTATTTTTTTTAAGTGTTCAATGTATTATTGAACAAAGCACATCCAGTGTAATTCCTCTTCAAATATTAAAATGGACCGTGTTCATATTCATGTTGATGTAACCTTTCTAGATTATGTGGATTCAAAGTTCACACTAACATAGCTTTTCAAACCATAAAATAAATTCCCTTCTTATATGTTTCAATGATCAAATAGCTCTACATTTAATATGAACAAACTTTATGCTTGGATAAGCACAGGAATAGGTTCCCTTAGTCAATTTATCAAGCAAAGACATGCCATTTTTTTGTATTCTCTAAACACATTTTTCTGTCTTATTAAACTGAATCAGGCACAAGAAACAAGGAAGCTATGCACGTTTATTCAATGTTCATTAGAACAAATATATTTTCTCTTTCAATGAACATTTTCCTAAAGTAAAAATACCCAAGTTTCCAATATATCCAGTAATGTTGTTGCCATAAAATTTCGTACAGTCAAAATCTTGACTGGTAGCTACAATACACATTGTTTCATAAGCCTTCTTATTTGATGTGCAAAGTTAAATTGCATAGTGAGTTATCCTATGTAGGACATATTACTATACTGTAGAAAGCTTAGAGGGACTTAGTGAACAAATAATACTTGTGATGACAATCTAAGATAGAGATTGTTGCTGGTGTAGCCTGAAGTGACAGAATATTCGTAACATTGTGAAAATTGTAGATACGTTTGCTGTAAAAGGGATCAGTATGGCTCAGTTGAGTGAACCACTATACAAGTTACATTTGGTTGTTTGTTTTTCTTCCCCCTTGCTTCCTTACCCTTATCAAAAAGCTTTTATAACCATTTCAAATTTATCTATCTTACAAAAGAGGTTTTGAAATAGTTTTATATACACATATTCAACCCTCTCTTTTGTGTCTTTTATTCCATCACAACACTCTACACTATAAGAGCTAGGAGCAACTAGGGTGTGGATGTCATATGCATTTGCCCGGTGTGAGCATCCTTGTTGAAGGATCCTGATTTTTTTTATGCTTTTATTTTTCCTTTCTTTTTTAAGGTTTTGATTTGCAACAACAGTCACTTATCCAGTACTTATTGTGGCATTGCTATATTAAAAATTGTTGGCTATGAATTATCCAACCTTGATTCTGAATCAATCGTGTCTTCTATGAGGAACCTTTAACAGCTTGATGGAAGGTTTGGTTTTGAAACTTGGATTAGACCCATGGCCTTTAAGCCTATGCAATGCTGAAAATGTAAAATTCACAGCTGTTTTGGAATAAAAGCCCCTAATGATGCCACAGGTTAATGTCAAGATTAATGCCCCTAATGATATACTTTAGTGGAATATCTCTCTTATCTATGTTGACAGTTTCATTCCCATTCATACTGGAGGAGAAACGGATCTTAGGTTTGTATATTGTGCTGGTAAGAGAAATAAAGTTATGAAATGCCGGTGCTAGCTACTTGATTGAGTAATAATCCTGGAATTGATATATCTCTTTTTAACTGATTGACTGTATCAGCTGCAGTCTGTTTCATGCTGAACAACTGGAGTGGTATGGATAAGGAGAAAACGAAGGATTACATATTACGCTGCCAGGGATGTGAACAGTGAACCTAGTGTCTCAAACTGGTAGAGGAATAAGAGAATTATCTCAAGATTGTACTATATTCTGCTCATACATGTTTGTTGAAATGTAAATTAATGAAATTGATACGTTTTTTATTCTTTTCTATTTTTCTAGTCATATGATGGTGCTTTGGATTAGTTCCTGGTGCAGAATCTCATGGTGAGTTGAAATAATCATTTATCTTAATACAAATGTGATTCGATGTTGAGTAAGGCTTGCATCATGTATTGGAATCTTTTCCCTAAAGTTTATATATATTTTATTTATTGTCCATCACATGATAGATTTGTTTGGTATATTTTTTACATTGGTCTTGGTTGGTAGGAGGTTGAAATATAGGGCTTAATACTGTTACTATCTGACTAGGAGATATTTTCCTTTTAGAAGACACTCTTCAGAAGATTTAATGTTGTTTCATGAAATCCCACACATCAAGTATGAAACTTCAAGAGTGTGAACTCTTTACCACTTCGCATGCTTTTCTATCTTCTCCTTTGGTTGGCTGGTCAGATTGGTTTTGACATTTGAATTAAAAGAACACAACAACCAAAAGTGCATCGCCTAAGCGGCAAATGAGAACAATAGCATCCAATTCGGCCAAAACTTAAAACACTTCCAACAGTAACACTGATCAATGTCGACCATGATTAGCTTCATAACATCATTCCTTACAGTAATGTTGTTCACTAAGTCCCTCTAAGCTTTCTACAGTATAGTAATATGTCCTACATAGGATAACTCACAATGCAATTTAACTTTGCACATCAAATAAGAAGGCTTATGAAACAATGTGTATTGTAGCTACCAGTCAAGATTTTGAGTGTAAGAAATTTTTTGACAACAACATTACTGGAAATTTAAAACACTTCCAACAGTAACACTAATCAATGTCGACCATGATTAGCTTCCCTTAAATATTTTATTAAGGAATGCTATAACAGAATTGAAATCAGCAACATCCTAAACGCACAATAAATAGCAAAACAACCAAATCAAAGTCTACACCGAGCATAGATTCAGAGGAATTGTGAAGGATAAAGTTAAAGTAGAAGACTCACAAACGGTATCTTGGAGGCTTTGTCATTCCACACAGCCAACAACCCCAGAGACGCAAAACAGCTCAATCCCCCACACAGCCAGGCCAATGCTTCATACTTGTTTCAAAATTAAAGCAAAATCAATCCCATGCATCAATACTAAAGCAAAATTTCCTTACAAAAATAAGAAATAAAGAAAAAAAAAAAACAGATACCTTTCCAACAGTGTCAGCAATACGATCTATACAAGGTTCGGGAAATGGTGTCCCGTTGTCCCACAAAAGTTCCTCATTCATGGGAAGCTAAAAGCCCCAAGTTCAAAAGAGATGTTATTTTTAGGTTTTTATAAAAAAAAAAGCAAAATTCGAATAAGAAAAGCTAAGAGAAATGTACGGGTTTGTCAGGAACATAGTGCTTGCCGACTGGGAGGCCCATGCCGGAGCGGAGGCGGAGAGAGGAAGCAACAGATCGGTAAACGACGCCGTTTCCGCCCAAGATCCTTGATGCTGCGTTTGTCAATCTCCCTGCCATGGTTGATGACTTTTTCCTTTTGAGATTCTTCTTCTTTCTTCTCCTTCTCCCCCCACAACCCAATGTTGCTGTTACTCGCTTGTTATACGACATCGTTTTGAGAATATTCACTTTTACTCTTTTACTCTTTTACTCTTTTACCCTTCAATGTTTCACCAATTGGGCTTTTCAGATGGGTTGGATCTTCTTTTCTTCGCTTTTGCTGTTTGAAATTAAGATTTTACTTCCTACACTCCCATTTGTTAACCATTCCCACGTCACCAATGCCTTATGGTGGTTGATGGTAGAGGGAGGGGCGGCGTTGGTGATGGGCTTGAAGAGGTTTGGGTTAGGTCTTTAAGGGACTGTTTGTATCTGTTCTCAAATGGGGTTGAAACCAAGAGAACGATTCAAGCTACTCCTCAGTTGGTTGGTTTGCACTTTCTCCCTTCCTTTCTGAACAAACTCCTCCTTCTTCTTTCATCACTTTGCCTCTCGATCTTCGGGAAGTACAGGCTCGGATGGTACCTACAAAAGGCACTCCGATACTCAAGTGAGAATTTGGTATTCGGCAGTCGATGCTCTGAGTACTGTATAATGAGTATAATGACGTACCTGATTCTTGGAATCTATGTCTATTTATATTATTATCTTGGGTCCTTTATTATTGGGTTGGATTAGGGAGTTTGGTCATGCTTAGGAATACATTACTTAGTGTTTGATCGCTAATTAGCCTCATTAATCCAGCTTAGACGTAATGGTCTTTGTGGTCAGCTTGAATCGAGTCTCAATCATGCGGACCCTGCTAGTAGTACAGTATCTAACAACTCATGCATAAAGAGTGGTGAATAAAGGTGAGAAAATAGGCATTTTGGTTCTTTGACGCACTGTAGTGATTTGTAGAGAAAATAGGCATTTTGGTTCTTTGACACACTACAGTGATTCGCAAATAAAATCACTATTGAAATGTGCTTTTACAATATTATCCTTTTCTTTTTCAAACAAAGCATGTCATTGAACAATTTTCATATTTATGTAGAGAAATGTTTTTTCAAACAAAGCATGCCATTGAACAATTTTCATATTCCATGTAGAGAAATGCAACAAAGATTTCATCAGCCTTTGACTGTCATAAAAGTGGTGGTTGATGAGTGAATGGAATAATAAATAGTGGAAGGGGAGTGAGGGAGGTGTGGGTTCCAAATGCATTGAGTTGAGGGAGGAGGTGAGTGTGTTATGAAGAGTTTGAACTTGGTGAAGAAATTCTTGGAGGTTGGTGGTGTGTGGTGCAAGTTGGTCATATGGTGGTGTGTGGCTCCGCTAGTGGTGGTCGATGGGTGTGACTAGCCGTGGTGTGTGGTTGGTGGTCGTCATTGGTTAGTGGTGCACGGTGATGATCGTTGGTCAATGGTGCACGTGGACTCACGTACACAAATGAGAACCCATAATTAATGGAGAGTTGTGAAAACTCAGAACTTTTGAAGAATCAGTGTTTCAACAATGGAAACCAGTTCTACACATTCTGATATCCCTCCATAATTTATTTTATTTTTTCATTTTTATTTATATGTATGTATGCATTTATGCTGCGATTTGATTTATGTATATATGAGAAAAAAATAGTTTGAATGAATGAATAATTATTTAGTTTGTTTTTTATATTTATTTTTATCTTTATATATGTATATAAAATATATAATGATAATTAGGTGGTTTGTTTTTGTTGAATAATCATTTGTGACACTCTGATAGCATAGTGATTGCTAATGGTAATTAGGTTTAAAAACATAAATATTTTTTAGATAATAATATTAAATAGAGTTAATTAAGATATTAAAATTTATTTATATTTAACTTGTAAAATTGATTTTGAGCCATATAATAAATACTACTCCTACATTTTAATATTTAAGAAATGATTATCTGTATAAAAAATATTTAAAGATTTTAAAATGTTACTTATACGTTTTAATATTTGGAAAAGTCTACTTTACATATAATATTGAATTTTGTTTTTGAAAAAATCAAGTAAAAAATTATAAATATTATTTTAAATTTAACAAATAATTATAAATAGAAAAAATATTTAAAGATTTAAAAATAATACTTGTACTTTTTAATATTTCGAAAAGCCTTCTTTACATATAATATATTGAATTATTTTTTTTGAAAAATACAGTAAATTTTTTTATAAATATTATTTTGAATTTATAAAATTATTAAAACTATAAAAAATATTTATTTTTTTTAAAATACTACTTCACAGTATTTAATTTGTTTTTAAAAATCAAGTAAAAAAATTATAAACATTATTTTGAATTTAAGAAGTAATTATAAATATAAAGGAATATTTAAAGATTTAAAAATACTACTTTATAGATAATATTTGGAAAAGCCTACATTATATATAATATTGAACTTTTAAAAAAAGAAGTAAAAACACTTTATAAATATTATTTTGAATTTATAAAATAGTTATAAGTATAAAGAATATTTTAATTTTTGAAAATACTACTGTGCAAATACTTTAGATATATATTTAATTTTTTTTTAAAAATGAAGTAAAAAAAGTTTATAAATATTATTGTGAATTTATAAAATAGTTATAAGTATAAAGAATATTATTTTAAATTTATAAATTAATTATTAGTATAAAAATACTACTTTACATATAATATTTTTTTAAATGAAGTAAAAAAAAACTTTAAATAAAAAATTTAGAAGTGCAGAAATCACAATTTAAACTCCACAATAATTTTACGCAAGATCTTATAAATTAATTATATAATTTAATTTTTTATTTTACGTACTATTTTTTTTTTCTAAATGTGGTTCTTGAAACCTAATAGTTAAACTTATATGATTGGAAAGATTTTGTAATCATCGATAACGATAATCATTGGTCTATGTATTTTGACAATGTGGAGATGTCTAGCACGAATGACAAGAATCACGATGTTGTTGGTGTCGATTTCACACTAATTTCACAAATACAAGAGTAAATAAATTTGCGGATGGTAGTAGCAACAATGACAGTCCTTTACATGATTGGATATGGATTGAATGTGTTGCGTGTGTTAACGGAGACAAATAATGCTATGCCGGAGTTGGTTCCACAAAAAGAACGTCGTCGCCAAGAATTGAAGTCGTACTTGGTCCATACTGAAAGATGTCGTGACATTATTCGCATGGTTCAAAATCATTTATTAATTTATGTCAATGACTAAGAGGAACGATGATGGTTAAAGATGCATTTCGATCTATAGTTAAAGAACAAGTGGCTAAATTTTTACACATCATTGGTCATAACATCAAAAATCAAAGTGTTTCGTTCTTCTTTCATTGATCCGGGGAAACAATATCTCGTCACTTTCATAATGTTTTGAAGACAATATTGATGTTGCATGGAGAGTTCTTAATTCAACCATCTAGGATCAAGGTTGAACCTCATATCTTAAACAACAGTTGATTTTTTTTCCATACTTTAAGGTGTGAATATGAGAAACAATACTTAAATATTTAATTGATGTTCTATACAATTGAAGTTATTTATAAATGTGAATTTGTTGCGTATTAGGATTGTTTAGGTGCCATAGACGACACTTGTCCTTGTCAAAGTCCCACGAGCTGATGCACCTCTTTTCGTGGAAGAAAAGACTGGCCACCTCAAAACGTATTTGCCGCTTGTGATTTTGACATGAAATTCACATATGTTCTTGCTGGGCGGGAAGAAACAACCTTTGATTCTAGGATATTGAAGGATGCATTTGTACGAGAGGATCCATTGGTCATTTCAGAAGGTTAGTTCAATGCTCCGTTACTAGTGCAATAAATATTCATTTGGTGATATTACTTATAAGTAATAAGTATTAATGGATGGTTGTAGGAAAATACTACCTTGGAGACGTTGGTTTTATACCGAAAGCCTAAGTTATAACTCCATATCATGGAGTTCGATACCATTTAAAAGAGTATTCCCAAAGAGGTCCGCAAAATGCGCGCAAAGTTGTTTAATCGTCGTCATTCCTCACTTAGAAATGTTATCGAAAGAACATATGGTGTCCTAAAAAAATTATTCCCAATTATCGCTAGCGGAACATAGCCTCATTACTCTATGGACATTATGACCAATATTATTTTAGCATGTTGTATTCTTTCATAATTTTCTTCGCAGGTGGATAATGATGAGTCTTCGTGACTTGATGTAAGGAGATATAGATGTGTCACACTCGCAAACTCGTGAAGATGATTACAAGCTTGGGTGACAAATTAGGGATACTATAATAAATAAAATGTGGACAGGTTATTGTAATAATTAATTTTATGTAACATCTGTGAACTTATATTTATATTGCTATAAGAACAATCTCATGGTTTAATGTTGACATTCCACCTTTATTAATATTTACATATGAAACTATTTATTTTATTGCAAAAGTTCAATATTTTTTATTAGGTTTTTATCATGGATCGGAGAAAGGGTATTGCATTGGAGTCATATGCAAGTATCCGTGAACACAAAAAATGGACTACCGACATGGATTTCCGACTACTGAATGCCATGATTGATGAGACATCTATGGGTAATCACATTGACGATAGTTGGATGACTCAGGGTTACACAAACATTGTTAAAATCCCCACATCAAAGTGGATTGGCAAGGATTACAAAAAATCATGTGAAGAACAGACAGAAAAAACTTTAAGGATAGATGGTGTGAGATCCATGATCTATTTAGTAGACTGAGTGGTTTCGCTTGGAATCAAAGCTCGAAATTTTTTGAGGTTGAAGATGAAGTATGGGTTGTGTTGATAAAGGTAGCGTATTCAACCTGATATTGACTTATCGTATAGTTTTAATGTAGATCTTAACAATCATAATATGAAGTACATCTCGAAGGAGCCAGATATTGATGTGATCCAATGTGAAACTCCTCGTTCAGCTGGACCTAATGTCGATTCATACAGTCCTAGCCTTAATCTGACACCCCCATCGATGCCACCTCAGTCATCCCAACCATTAGGTGGTGCTTCTTCTTCTAGGAGATAAAAAAGAAAAGCTCCTGTACTGTCCCGTCCCCGGGCGTTGACTAAAGTCAAAGTCAAAGATACGGTGGGACCCCGTGAGGGGCCCGAGGAAGGAGGATGAGGCGTCGCCAAGAAGAAGAGGCGCCGCCAAGAGGAGGCGTCGCCAGTAAAAGGGCGTCGTCAGGATAAGGCACTGATGGCGTCGCCAGTATAAGGCGCTGATGGCGTCGCCCCCCGATACCCACGGGTAGGAAAGACTGTGGAGGGGACGAAATCGCCAGAAGCCAAGTTAGAGAGAAGATAAAGGTGGCTTCAAGGCCATAGTTCTAGTACCAGTGGGGAGTATCCTGACTCGTGAAGCCCACGCCACCTCAGGGTGATCCCTGGGATAGTTACGACCCAAGAGAGGGTCATGCCCAGGGACGAACCAGGTGCGTGATGCGAGAGGAAGGTAGATACACTCCCAGGGTGAGTGGCTGAAACCTGGGGAGCATGAGTTGGCGCCCAGAATGCCACCCCCTGCGCCAGCGGCACTTCGAGAAGGGGGGAACTCACGCGACAGAATGTCCCTAAGATTGGGATACGGCGCCGTGAGGCCCTCCACGTGTGATAGTAATCAAGTCAGCGAAAAGTTAGTGAGTCAGCGAGAAGTTAGCAAAGGCAGTAAATGAGGAAACATTAAATGTTTCCTCATCAGGTATGTTTTTATTCCAGTTAACGTTTCAAACGCTTTAAAAACACTTTAAATGCCTCCATTATAGGTTTTAAGGAAACGTGTTAAATGCGGTGCTCCAATACGAAGGTGCAGAGTTTTGGTGTTTCTTGTTAGCTGACTTGAGCGTCGGAGTGCAAACGGCCGCTAGGGCGTCCATTTGTTCACTTCTTTGCAGGTGTTCGCGGATTACCAGAAAAGGGTGTCCCTAGCAGACGAGCAAGGTCGCACAGAAAGGCGTACCCAGGTCAACCGGCAGGAACAGCTCCCATGGTGGGCGTCATTGACATGCAATTGGAAAGACTTAATACAAGGTTTGAAAGATTATCTGATATCCTTGGGAGGGGTAGCGATCAATCAGATAGGTTATGTCATATTGTTGAGTGACAAGCCATTTCATATGAGGTTGTCGCTTTGTCATCACAGTGAGTGGGTAATGCTACAAAAGAAAATATGCAATATAACAAATGCCATGTTGTTGTAGAAGAAGAACGAAACTCCATATTTCGTGAACAAACGGGCACACTCTGCCATACATCGACTTTTCAGTACTTTGAATATGATATCTGGGAAATATTAGTGGAGATGAACATACATGAAGAAGATCTATTAGAATACTATTATGACTTCTTGTGTGGTCATCCTAATGTGGTGAAGCAACTCTTTGGCCTGCCTTTCAAGTGACGAATGAGAAAACTTGTGAGGATAATGACAACAAAACCCTAAACTATGTAAAAATTTGGTTGTCTTTTATTCATTTATTTATTTATTTTTGGTCAGCATGGTTGTCTTTTATTATGCATATGTTGTTTTCTTTTCGGATCTGTAATTTTAATTATGACACGAAATCTATGCACATTTATAATATTTGTTATACACGGACTTTATCCATGAATTTTGCTTTAAATAATTTATTGCATTAATATTTATTTCATAAATATTTTTTGCTTTATCAAATTATAGCTCCAATAGAATATCGAAAATAATATGCTCCAACAACACAATAACAAAAATAATCTTTTAATTACATACAACTATAATTAAAAAATAAATAAACCACAATTACAATTTTTTTCTAAATAAAGTTTCTGATAATCGTAAACATGGTACGAAAATTTTACATCATTTATATTTTGTTGAAGTTAACTCTAATACAATATCGGAAATAATATTTCAATTATCAAAAATAATATTTTATTTCAAAACAATAATAATTCACAAATAATCAACCAAATTATTTTTTCAACAATTTTTAAATGCAAGGGCAAATATGTAAACTTACATTTTATCAATGAAAAAAATTACAATTACAATCACATCCATCACATTACTCATAAATCTTCGTAAACTTTCCTTACATTTTTCCTCCATTTACCTTAATCTAAAAAGTATAACTTTCTTCAAAATTTTCCTTCAAATTATCTCAAATTCACTCTTTTAATTCTCTCCCTAATCCAAAGAAAAGATAATATAAATGTATTGTAAATGTGGAGATATAATGCGGCAGATGTTTTTTTGATGTGATGCCTGGTAAAAACACCGTTACATGGAATGAAATGATACACGGTTATGCACAGAATGGAGATGGTCACAATGCTCTATGTCTTTACAATGACATGATTTCATCTGGTGAGAAACCTGATGATATTACTTTTGTTGCTGTTTTAACTGCTTGTAGCCACTCGTCTTTGGTTGATGAAGGACTTGAAATATCCAATGCAATGCTGCGAAAATTTGGAGTGGTGCCATTATACCTTTCTTTAAGAGAACTCCCCACAAATATGTCATCTAGAAAACCATCTTTTATGATCTGAGCATGAAACAATTGACCTTGAAACAAGGAAGAAAGTTTTGCACAAGAGCTCACTATGTTTGAAGAAAAAGAAAGACAAGTCTTGGCATCTGTTTGAAGAAAGACAAGGCATCTTGTTCAAGAGCATTGATTGAGAACCCTGCTAACATTGAATTCTAACATACATTATCTACTTCAGGCAGTTTACTCAACACATGCTTAGAGAGCTCCATTTTCCCCCACTTCGAATACATACACATTAATAAGGCTACTGGCAACATAAACATCATCATAGAATCCAAACTTTTGAGACGCAGCATGAACCTCTTTTCCAGCCTCAAGAAGTCCCAATTCAGCTCATGAACTGAGAATAAGGGCCAAAGTAGTCCGATCAGGATGTTGGCATTGAAACTGCATTTTTCTCAAGAGTTTAATTGCCTCTTGTTGGAGATTCCACATCGATTAGAGATTAGAGTCTTTCATGTGAGTGCAAACCTCAACTTCATCGGTTTTATGGGGTTGAGTTAGGTTTAAAGTCCACTTCGTAATATGCTATCTGTTAAGTGTATAACTGAATGACCTTTTATGTAACTGCATGGGTATTCCTATATATACCCTTACGCCTTATGTAATAGATACTTTTTGGAAATACATAATGAAATATAAGTTCTTTCTCTCTC
>Ga0123342_1005320_pt1 | contig 18785 bp, 2 predicted proteins | sample Turbeawhitnodule_FD_89960 | JGI IMG/M metagenome (GOLD analysis project Ga0123342, IMG submission 89960) | Root nodule microbial communities of legume samples collected from Mexico - Turtle bean Mexico white nodule | ecosystem: Host-associated > Plants > Roots > Nodule | place: Mexico: Nepantla...
AAAATATAATTAAAAAAAAATATATATAGAGAATAATAGAAATTTATATATATATATATATATATATATATATATATTTTTTTTTTTTTTATAATTTACTAAAATGGTAGACTAGGTTCAGTAATTAAGTTAAACATAATTTCTTTCTAGCATAAGATTCGCTTAACAATAGACTGCTTATTATATGATTTAGTTCTAAGTAAATGGGCTGGAATTTTGCAAGCGGCCCATAATAAGTTTCCTTTAAGTCGGGGCTATGCATTCTGCACCCTATAAATTTAAACTGCACCAACATAATTTTTTTAAAATTTGTATTTTAATTTGCATGATTAAAATATATTTTAATTTTATATTTTAAATTGTATATCTTAAAATATATATTTTTTATTTTTAAATATATATCCAAATATATATATATATATATTCCAAAAATGAGTTACAATCTAAAAATATATTATTATCTTAATAAAAAATATATATTTAATATCAAAAAATACATACTAAAATATTTAATTATAAATGTATTAATATATTTTGGATTTTACATTAAAAAAATATATTAAATTATATAATTCAGAATATATTAATATATTTTAAAAATATTTTTTTAAATAGATAAATACATGTCTAAGCTATTCAAGATACTTAAGCTATTCAAAATATAATCATAAGATAAGTTTTTGTTATTTAACTGCTCAATGATAATAAGTTTTAAAAACATAAGAGTGATGAAGGTAACATTCTTTAATTTGTGAAAATATGACCTATCCAATGAAGAAAAAGTGTAAGAAAACATAGGTTTAAAGAATTTTAATTTCTAGTGGTTTTGGATATCTTACAACGAATAGAGTTTACAATATTTTATAGTATATAAATGGGTGCAAATCCTATTTTATAAATAGATTTTATAATATTGAGTTAGACTTAAATTCACTTTTTAATATAATATTAGTATCATTCAAATCTTAGTCTATTGAGAGTTTGTTGACCTTATCAGATCATCCATTATTGGATCATTCATAATATATAGTCTTAAATAGGAGTTGATAAAAATTGTTTAAAAGTATTAAAATACTAAAATCATACATAATTTAAATTAAAAAAAAATGCAATTTTGTGTGACATTCTTATGTTAAAACCTTCCCGAGCTTCACATTTCCCTTGGAGACAAACAGTGTACATTAAAATCTTTTATAGGTGCTTAAAATTAGTTCTACTTGAAATAATTAAATTTTTAAAACTTATTAACTTAGTTTAGGAGTAGGACAGATAAGCCCATCTATTTTTTATTTATTTATTAGGTTAATTTTTATTTTTTTGCATTTCAAATTAAACACAATATTATAAATTTTTAAAAATTACACACAATAAAAAAAATTGTAAAAAAATCGTTATAACACAATACTTTATCAAGAAATAAAAAAAATTGAAAAGTAAATAATAATGGATTTGATTAGGCCTCATTAGATTAACACATTTAATAAAATGACTTGTTGAAATAAATAAAAAATATTTAACTTATAAAGAATAAATAGAAGACTAAAATATTTAATCAAAATATAATTATTTAAAAAAATCTATGATAATAATATATTTTAAAAAATATAATTTTATTTATATAATTTATATTTACCAAGTAGTTCATAAATTAGGTTATAAAATATTTGTAATCCAATAAAGTAATTTATTAAACCCTAAAGCAATTTTTGTTGAGAAAAGCAGAAAAGCTTATCTACTTAGGATAAAACAATAAGGATATTTGAGGGGAGAATATGTTAGTATTGAAGTGGAAGTTGTGATTGTTTCCATTGCAAAGAGTGGAAGTGGGTAGTTTGAGAAAAACATGCACCACAATTGTTGTCCATCAACAATGCACTTCACTTATTGGAGGCCTTATCTTCTTCAATAAATATACCCAACTCAAGAGGCAATTCAGCTATCTATCTTCACGAGAATCACCTACTCCTAAACTTATTCACCAGGATCCATCTTCTTTCATTTCTTCCTCTCACATAAAGTTTTATGTCCTCTTTATTTCGTTTCTATGTACCATTAATCTTCCCCCTTTCAACACTAAATGGAGACCCAATTGCTTCTTAAAACAACCACTTTTCCGCTTTCAAATAAAAAACAAACCAACCACCTCCTTTTTATCAATTCAAAATTTAGATCCCCTCCCATCCTCCCCACTGCCCGGATACCTTCTTTATTATCAATAACAAAAGGTGTCATAGTGATTATTATTATAGTAATAATTGTTCATACTTGAAAATAAACTAGATATCTTGAGATGAAAATGGTGATTTGTGAAAATTTATTGTGGAGTTTGTTGAATATGATGAGGGAAGATATAATTGCACGAGATTTCCAATATTTAAGTTAATTAATGATAAAAGAAATTATAAATATATAAGTGAAAGTAAAAATTAAGTGAGTATGAGAATTGAGAAAGTACTCGTGAAATTATTTATATTTATAGATTTTTTTGGGTATGGATTGAAGTATTCAAAAGATATTTAAAATAAACAAAAGATACTATTGATGATTAAATATTTTTCATTTAATAAATTACTTCTATATACATATTCAAGTTATACGATTGTATCTGGTTTGATTGAATTTTATATTATTTTGCATATATTCGTATATGTTGGATATTGGTATATCACTACAACAAGAAAATCATTAAATAGTAATTAAATTTAGAGACAAAAAATAATTAATTACTATATTAACTAAATTATATACTATTTTAGAGACTAAAAAATTATTAATATCTAAAATGGTTTATATTATTAATAAAAATTTATAAAATAATTTTTAAATTGATATATAAAGTAGCTATCTTAAAAAAAAAAACATTGCAAAATTTTATTCAAGAAATATTTGTTGAGATGAACTAACATAATTCATTTAATTTTATTTAAGTATAAAATATCTATTTAAAACGTACTTATAAAATTTATTAAAAAAATATGAATACATAAATATATTTAGCACTATATAATAAGAAATAATAATTTGAATTCTTAATTATATTTATTATTAGTAGAATTCTTACGAAAGTTAAAATTTTATAAAAGAACGGAGAAGATGTGGCACAAAAGGACCACAAATAAAATGTTTTAAGTATAATTTAATGTGAAAATTGGAGAAGGAGAGAAAGTTGAAGCATATATTTGTATCTAATATAGGTTGTGACAGTCACTTTATGTCTCCAAAAGTGAATGTTATTGTCATCAAAACAAACAATTGCTATTAAGTGTTTCTGGGCATGCCATAAAGTGCATATGCCTTAATATAAAAAAAAAAACTCAAATCACTAATTACTTCAGAAGTGTTGCTGCTGCCTCGCTAAATCCAAGAACCCCACTTTCCTTTCAATAACGTTTTTTTTTTCATTTTTATTTTTTCCAATCAAAAATAAAAAAAACGTTTTTTCTCTCCCTCCTTACCCAATCTCCATAACTAAAGATGTTGATATAACATCTAGAAATAAAAACAAACCAAGAGATTTTTCTGAGCTGTTTTAAAGCTAATTTTTTAGCATTTTTTAGATTATGACACGTACTAAAGTAAAGCAGTCAATTTTTTTTTTTTATTTTAAATTTTCAATGTTAGAGAATATAATGAACATTTATTTTGGTAACGTAAAAAAATAATTTTGATCCAAGGATTTATAAGACATTATTATCCTGGTACCCCCAAATATTATTTTTTAAATAACGGTCAAGTAATTTTTTATTTCTACTATAATGTAAATTAATTTTTGTTATTGAGAATCTGTTTACCAAGTCAAATAGATAGTTACACATAATGTCACGGGATACATAGTAAACAAGAAGCTACAAATTTACAACAGTTAAAAAACATGCTAAAATAATAATAAAGTTAATCGAAAAATGGCATCTCACGAAAGGTGGAGACTAATTTGCATAATGGGAAAAAAATACAAATATTATTTGAGTTGAGGACACTTTCACAAATGTAGGAATCACATTGTCCTTATTTCCCAATCTGGAAGATAAGCAACATTCCTTATTACGGAATTTGAAAGGAATAAGGTAACTAGATTCATTCCTTCCAATCGGCATCGTTTGTTTTTATTTTCAAATTTTATTACATCTTCTAACATCAAAAAATTTGTAGTCCTTACCATTTCATCTTCTATCTTCTATACACAACCTATTTTTAGGTTCTTATGGAAGAACATATTCTTCAGTCTCCCACGTAATCTCCATCTTAAGAACAACACATCACAAATCCTGTAATATTCTGTTTGTCATGTACTTCAACGTGTCAATCAAATGAACCCTAGCAAAATCTGCTGAATAAAAATATTATTCTTAGATCACAAGTTACATTCATTCCTATCTACATCTTCTAACATCTACACAATCCTTCTCTTTGTCATCTTCAACCATCAACGTTTAACAACTGAACAAAACATACATGACACAAGTCGAGTAACAGAGAATATTAGCACACATAAGAACAACAAATCAATTCACATCACCACAGTCACAATAGACAAACAAAAAGAATGTAACTTGTTTGATTAGTATCTATCTATACATTTACATTTCAGAGTACAACGCATGAAGTTGGATTCCCAACAAATGGTTGGAGTTCCTTTCCCGGGAATGATCTCTCCTCACTGTTTTAAACTAACATGATGAATCTTTACCATCTAAGTATGATCTAGAAATAAAGTGGAAAAAATAAATAAAAACTTGTTTCCCCAAAATCCCCATCAAGAGTTTGAAACAGAACACTTTTTCGGAGACACATTGGGTGATCTCCATAATGTTCTAACTATTTTCATGGTGCAACACCATGTCATTGAAAGTATCAAAGCCGGGAAACGACCCAGAAGAAGCCCAACAAGGGCAATCATAACCAGAACCATGGAAGAACCTGAATTCCCAACCCTAGATACTCTCTTCGCGTTGTAGGAACAAGTGATGCCACAATCAACCTCATCTTGTTCAGTATCCTTGTTCTTATCCTCCTCTTCAACTTCTAACACGGGTAACTTATCTTCTTCCACAGCACTCGAAAATTCACTACCCGACTCATCATCAATTTCCTTATTCCCCTTATCCTTTTTCTCTTTCCCAGGGCCACGAAACTTCTTAGGCACAAGCATCTTCATCATCCTCGACCCAAACCTACCACTTCTACTCCGTTTAATCTTGTATTCAGAAACTTCTTCAAGAACATGTGAAGAACAATCCTCGATCACTTCTGACGCCACGTCACCACTGATAGAACGCATTTCACGACAAACCCCCACGTCGCTCACAACCTCAATTTCATCAATTAAAAAATTCTCCGAAAAGGTCAATTGAGTCAAGTCAGTGAATCCACTCCCCCGAACACGCTCCTTCTTCAGAACCCGAACCTTCTGGAACCACGATTCCACAACGGAACCCGAAACGACGCGTCGCCCGGCGATTTCGAGAAGCAGAAGCGCGAACGTCGACACGGTGATTCCGACGGTGAGCCTCTTCACGCTAGCGACCACAATTAGTACAATCAGAATCTTCACAACTAAAATAACGTTCACAGAGCACTCCGCGACCTGATCCGAAACCGAAGCGACGACGTTCTGTTCAATCCGAGGGTTTGGGACACAAGGATAGGGTTGTGGCGGCGGAGAGTTGGCCGGAGAGGTAGGTGGCGGCGGCGGATCGGGGACGTTGGGCGGTGGCGGTTTTTTCGAGCGGTGTTTTTTAAAACGGCTTCGGTTTTTGACGAAGAGGTCGATTAGGGAAGTGGGGAAGCCGGTCTCGACGACGAGGGAGCCGCCGCGTTTTGGCGATTGGAGATCCGCGACGATTTGGGAGATTCGAGGAACACGGTTCTTCTTCCACGGAAACGGCATGGTGGTTCTGAGAGAGCAGTGAAACGCAACGGAACAGAAGAGTGGGTTTAGTTTAGGTTAGGAATAATGATGGAGCATTGTTATTATAAGATTGAAGTTGCAAGAAAAGGAGAAATTGAAGAAGGAGACAAGGAAGCGGTTCCCACGGAGTGAGAGAAAGAAAAGAAACAAACACGGCGAAGGCGCGTGAGTGAATGAGTGAGTGAGTGCGTCTCAATGGATCAATCCATTGTTTAAAAAGAAGGTTGTTGTGAGTTGAAAACTCGCGACTCCAGAATGCGACCTCTTTGATGAGAGAACACTGTTACCGTGTCCTAACCAAAATTTCCTTTTCCTTTTTCCTTTTTTAATTCATTCATACATTTCGAAATTTGGAATCTATCTATTTCCTCATATTTTCTACCTTTTAACCTAAATATTCTCCTCAATTTCTGTCGGTACCAGTTTTTACCATTAACGCTTCAAGAACTTCTTTTACACTACTAAATTATTATTTTTATTTTTTAGTTTTCAGTAAATTAATTAAATTATATTTATTTTCACATAACGCCATTCCTTTAACTTAAGTTCTTGAAATTATTATTATTTTGGTTTCAAAATTAAAGTCAAGCTTCTAACGTGTAAACTTAACTTTAATAGATATCGGGTGTTTTAGTTATTACTTTACATTACGCGTTTTTGTTCTTGAAAACAAACAACACGATTAGTATTTGTATTTTTTTTAATTAGTTTCTTCTGCTCACCGATGGTTTTTATATTCTAGTGAAGGAGAATATGTATGTGTTTGTGGATTGCTGATTCTTTCTCCTTTTTTTTATGTATTTTATATTTTTTTAGGAGAAGGTGGGTTGGTTTTTGGTTTGGTGAAATAGTAAGAGGAAACCGATAGTGAAGATTAAGTGGTTCGGTTTCATTCAAATCGTGAGAAAGTACTTTGGTTTGAACACTGGTGAGCTAATACATCATATCATTTATTGTTTTTTTTTTCTTTTAAGTTGTTACTAGTCTTCTCTCGTCTTTATTTCATTTCAAAGTTGATGTACATTTTCCCCTTTTTAGAGTTCATTTTGTATCAATGATTGGATTTAAGGGTGTGGAAACTGATAGATGAATTTGACAGAAAAGAAGTTGGAATGAGATTGTTTTGATTAAGAAAAAAATGAAAAGTGATTTATGAAAGTCTGGAGTGATATTTGTGATTGTTAAAAAATTAAATTTTAATCAGTGAAATTGTGGTATTACAATTTGACTGTGGTCAAAATTAATTTAAAATGGACTATTATCAGTTATTTGTATATTCAACTTGTGTGTGATTAAAATTATTTTCGCTCTGAATCTTAATAGAATATATATATAAATGATCTGGCACGGTAGATACATGTAAAATTATTGAAAATAAATTTAATAAAATTTGAGTATTAATAATTGTAAGATATTTACCAAAAATTACAAATTTTATAGAACTTAATAAAATAAAATATAAATTGGTATAAAATTAAGCACCTAATAATATTAAACATAAGATGGATGATGATAAATTATTTGTACATACGGTTAAAACAATATTTTGGTACTATCCGATCGACCCAAAAAAAACTATAAATTATCTAACATGTTAATACATCTAAAAATGTGTAAAAATATTTATAAATAAAATAAATTTTTTATTGTTAATAATAATAATTATTTTATAAATTTATTTTGATAATGATTATTTTTTTTAATTTTATTGTTATAATTATTATTTATGATTTTGTTACTATTTTATATATATTATTATTATTTTATAAATTTATTTTGATTATTCAAATAATAATGTGTTTTTATTAAAAAATATTATATTTTAATTTTTATTATTTATATAATTTCATCAATTATTTAAGTATAATCTATCATCAAGTCTTCATAGACAATTATGCCTAATTGTGTGCTTATATGTGTACTCTACATCACACACATCTTGCCTATGAGGATGCAAATCAAACACAAGTGAATGGAAGACAATGTATTTGAGAGTTTACTTCTGGATGTCTATATGTATACAACAATCATGACACCATCAAAAGAGTTACACCTACCTAACTACGTATTCTTCGATGACTTCACCTACAAAACTTCATTCTATTAATAGATTATGGATCATTTAAGAAAGAATTAGATAATGCACATGAAACAACCTATAATTGTATAAAAAACATCATGTAAAAAACCAACAACATAATTGACTATGGAAGATATAACTGATTATACTTCAAAATGAAGTCAATAGTCTCTAACATATAGTATGCAAAAAAAATTGGACAAATTATCTATTATCAAACTAACTTTCCTTTCAAATATGCTCACATACATGTATACTAGGGATCACAAAGTTAGATCATCCACAAATGTATTCCCTCAAATCTTTACAAATCACATAAAATAAACTAAAAAGTCATCTTCAGTTCACATGCATTTTTCACCAAAAACAAATTCAATGTTAATCTGAAGAGTTTTGAACTTTCTTTTAGATATTAAAACTAAAATCTATTCACTTCTACTTAATTATATATGTTCTTTTTTATGAATATTTGGCAATAATATCACAAAGGAAGTAGAAATTATATATAGTAATAAAATCAGAATATCTAATGCAGCTTTTACTTAATTTCAGGATCCAATCTACTAATACATGTCCAGATTGTCGCTTCTTATTTTTGGCGTTTATTTTCAAATATTTGTTGCAGTAATTTTTCTACTCTGTAAGCTAGTTTAGATATATAGATTTTGTTTCTCTTTCAGTTAAATAAGCGACACTATATTAAAGCAAATTGTAGATTTTGGTTTAGAAATAAAAGTTTCACCTCTTATTATTTCTCTACATAGTATGCCTAAACATTTTTCACTCCTTTGCCAACTCTATGATAAGTTGGTGTTCCTACAACGTGAGGAACACCTTTCCACTCCTTTGCCAACCATATTTAGTGAAAGCATAATGGCTAAGGACGTGGATGACATAACAACAACAAAGCCTTTTATTCTGCTTAATAACACAAACAAATGTTCATTCTCCAAACACAATTGTCATTAACAATAATAATATATCCCACTCTAAAAAAATTCTGTGGTAGAAACCAAAATCAAATTGTAGCTATATGTATGATAAAGTTGAGGAGCGAGTAACAAAAAATCTGTGAATAATGAATGTGAAAATACGTGGTGATCCTACCACTAATTAAATCAAAGTGTGAGATAGAGTGGTGAATATCCAACTTTGGATAAGTAACATCACAAGTAATTTTGTTATTGCAATTATTTGGCAGCTTGACATGGACTTCCTTGTCGCTTTATGAGCTGCCTGATTCAGTAACACAACTCATTCCTTTTCAATCTTTTATGGCCTTATAATATGGATTTTATCACTTTCCTTCATCGTAATTGGTTGCCAGCAAGAACTCAAAAAATGTGAGGTTACATTCTTAATTAGCAAAATTAGATAAAAAGAGAAAAGAAAAGTTGTCAGAAAGACTATACAAATGTAACCCACAGGAGGTGCCACAGTGAACTCCAACAGCTACTCTTTTTTTTTATCTTTCTTTTCATAAGCAGCCTTTAGATATCAGTTGATTGTGATTGACCATATAATTCTTTCCACTACACAATGAACACTAGGTGCTGCCTTAATAATTGGAGCACACTAGATAATTGTTTAAGGGACCCATTAGGCCATTTTCCTGTTAATCAAATTATATATAATGGATATGTATATGCATGCTTTAGGATCGGAAGAAAGGACCACTAAAAAGATTGACTTTTGGGGCCCCAAAAGAGGGATAAGACCCAAAGAGAAAAGTTAACCCTTCAAGCTAAAAAGAAGCAAAAAAATCCTATGATTATGGTTCTGTGTGTGTGTGAGTGAGTGACAGTGGGGTTGGTGGGTATCCCAGGCACGCAGGCAGATACAAAGGAATCATTTTAAGACAAAAACAAAACCGAATAATTTAGCATGTTTTCTTGGACCTTATAATACAAGCCTTGTTGAGCACAATAACAGGAGATGTAAATGCCAAGTCAGAATCATTGTGGAACATTAGAACAAGAAGCACGTGGAATCATATGGAATTTGACTCATATTGGTCTTGTGCTATGAGAAAGTGACACCTTGTCTACTCCTTTCATCCCCTACCTTAAGTTTTCACTCATATTCCTCTGAGCTCCATATTCGATCTGCCACAGGTTCAAGCTTTAAAATCAGTGCTTTATTTATTTATTGTTTTGTTTGTGGCGTATTAGGTTGATCTTTTACCAATGAAGTGTGTTACAGAATATGAACCAGTGGACCATCAAAAAATTGATTCTCTGCTGCATCAGGACCAGAATGTAATGTAGAACACGAGAGATTCTATTTAGTACTACTAAATCATTGATAATAATAAATTAGTAACATTAGTCAGTGTTGTTGTTAATTAATAGAAGTTAATGATTTGTGAATGTTTCATTAATTTAATAATAAACCAGTGGAATTGAGTAAAGTAGGGTAATAAAAGAATTTTTCAGCAGGGCAATCTCATTTTGAAGGTCTCAAACAAAGAATATCCTTTCCAAATTGGGAGGAAAAGAGAGACAGAGTATCACAGTGAGAGGGCAACGTCGCATGAAGAAGGTGGCACCATCAATTATTGCAAAGTAGAGACCAACTTTGAACAAGTAAGACATGGCCTAATCCAAAAGGTATTCGAATCCAAAACATCATCAAGAAGATATGGAGTTTCCTTGACAGACCCGCCAATTCGAAATCCTTTTCAATAATTTTCCTTCCCTACCAAATGCCATGCTTATGAACAGGATTTTGTATAAAAGAATGAATCAAATGATAAGTGCTTAATCACTTTTTTTCTTATGAATTTGTTGAACAGAGATTTGTCACCAATAGCCTCTAACTCTGTGCAATTGCTGACCATGGCATAGTTCAAAGACTTCGAATCCTTAAATAAACAATACTCTTACAATTCCAGCTAACCCAACTAATATTTTCTTTTACATCACTTTTGTCCCCACCAAAAGCGAAACCTTCTAAGGATGCTTGATAAAGATTAAAGTTAGAGAAATGAAATGACTAATAACTTTTGAAAATTTTCTTTTAAGTATCTGATAAATATAGTTGCCTATTTATTTGAAATAAACTACACTAAATACTATAATAATATACCAATCTAAAAGCATTGTTAAGCCTACTTTTTGAATCTTCTTCCTTCGACGAATAACATAGTCTCTGCTCTTCGACTATTTTAACCTGCTCACTTTATCTTCAATAAAAGCATGAGCCTGCTTTTCAGAAAGCTGAAAACAAGCATGCAATCAAATATCTTTGTGCTATGAACAGCATATGAAATGTTTCTGGTGTGGAATGTTTCGCCTAAAAGGTGAAGTTGACTTGCGTAGTTCCATTTGTTAATCACTGCAATGTTCACATTTGATCCAGAATATATATGTTGGAGATCCCACATCGACTAGAGATTAGAGTCTTTCATTGTATATAAGTGGGTGCAAACCTCACCCCATGAGCCGGTTTTATGGGGTTGAGTTAGGCTTAAAGTCTACTCCGTAATATGGTATCAAGTCCACTTCGTAATAATATATCACTAAATCTTTGCTGGAATAATGTTGCTAAACTTTGTTACTTAATGATACAAATGAAAATTAATGGGCAATGCATCTTTCTTTGTTGAGGAAGGCACTTTAGTTGGGACTAGATAATAAATCTGGTAAAGCTATCACTTAAAAACTACTTGTTTAACTACACTAGCTAATACTAATAGAGCACAAATTGATACAACAAATTACTTAAGCCACCATCAGCAGCAGAAGTACCAAGTGTAACAAATCAAGGTGGCAAGGAGGATAGTTGCAAATGTATAACAGACCCTAGTGGTGATTGGGGTAGTTAGTCTGGCATAGGGGAAAACCATGTCAAGAGAGAAGTGAAATTTAGAGGGGAGTTATCATCCCTGAACTTAAAGGAAGAGGGGAACCAGGAGCCTTATCTCTCAAAATGTGTTTTATTCTCAATGTTGTTCTTGAGTGTCATAGTATTTTCTCTTGAAAAAAACAAATAACTCTCCAGTTTTCTCGCAAGATCCATCACAATTGAGATATGGAAGAAGAAAAAGCTCTGAACATGTTACCCTAGCAAAAGAAAAGAACCTTTGACCTCACTACAAAAAGTCATTGAGGTAGTGAATGAGCCATTAATAATATCTGTTCCATCTACAGGAACTTGGCCATATCAAATGGATACATAAGTGTGTATGCAGATTGGAAGCCAATGATTAAGTAAAGTGGGAATCATGTCATTGCTGCTCATTATCAAAACAACCCTTTTTCTCCCATTAAGTCCAAAATGGATTTGTTGCCAATATCAGCATCCATGAAAGAATGGTGCCAGGGAAAAATATTCTCTCTTGAACACTCGTAGGAGAAAAGAGTAGTCCACACTAACTTTTGTAAAGCTTTGTATTACAAGCAAAACGATATTAAAATCCATTAATTTTGTCAACTAATAACAAAGGATTAACTAAAGATGTTAGAATATATTGGGTATGAAGCCAAAAACAAGTTGGTTTGGGCTGACTAGACATCATGTTTAGTGAGTGAGCTTAATCATTATGTCTCTTTTATAATTTTTATTTAAAAAGATCGTTGTACTAGTAATTGGGGTGCAACATGACAGAAATGAAAACCTAATAGTTGTCTGTGTCCGTTAAATTTTGTGTTGTTTATTTTCTGCAGAAAATTCGTGATTATGTGTTGCTTTCACGTACGTTCTTCCATCAAGTGTCATCAGAACTTGATTCGTTTACACACTAAAAATCCGATCATCTTATCACCAATAGAATGCAAACTTTACCTTATAAAATACATGTTGATAAATATATATTCATAAATATCTCAACTTATTCTAATAAAATATATTGATGGATTCATGCATTTTTGTAGTGTATGAGTTGATGTGGGGTGAGGTGCATTGAGATGTTGCATAAACCTTCCCCTGCACATCTCATTTAATAGATGTAATTTGTACGATGTTATTAGAAACTGATTTTCTGATTCTGGTCAGTGGTCACTCTTGAAGTTATAGGCCACCCATGGTCCTTCATTAGCCATTACTAACCTTTGCAAGCACCTCGCATTTAGCTTTGATACATCTTCAGGGACTTCCATTCCTTCCCAGACAAAATTTTGCAAGAGGGATATTATAAATCCTTGCTAGATTGAATCAACAACTTCTACAGAACAGGATTGTTCAATTTGATTGTGTTGGAGGAAACAGGAGTGATGAATCAGACAAAAGAAGATATTTTTATCCCCAAATTTCAATCTTCCTTACCTAACGCAATAACACACATTAATGCACGTCAATCAAGCCTGCTAACTAACATACCAAACTAATTAACAACAACAATTTCTTGTCACTCCAGCTTCCATGTTAAGGCTTTAGCTTAATCAAATGAAGGACAGGGAGATCATTAATGGCATAATTAATCCAACTTTGTTGGTTCTAGTGACAAAATAATTTGAATACTTCTGGTCTTCAAAACAGCACTTTTGGACGTAGGATAAGGTTCCTTGTGAACATAGAATTAGGCGTGGTGGTATGATATTTTTCTTCAAGAGGTGCCACACCACACGTACATGTCTCGTGGTCGAGGGGCAAGATGAGTTACCAAGTTTGAAGATCTTCTAGTCCATTCTTAGGGACTCTAGCAACCGTAACAGACCAAATAAAAAATTAATCCAACTTTCATTTCAAATTGGTTGGAAAATGGAAATTGATTCCGCGCGTCTAAGAAATCTACTTAGGACTAGGTAAAGGCTATTTTTTTATTTGTTCTCGCTCTTTAATAAGCTCAAATACCTCATAACAAAAAGATACAAAAATTGATCTTAATCATACATTTTACTACATTCAAATTAGACGCGATATTCGTCTTACTTCTTAGTTTTTATTGAAAAAATTATTCAATATATCAAAACATGTTAATAATAATTTATATATATTGCTCTCTTAGCATACTAAAGCGTTTCTTAAGAAGGCAAAAATTTAATAACTCATACCCTTTAATTATTAATTAAAAAGCATGTCAAATTATTTAGAAGTCAAGGTGAATGGAACTTGTATTCACATTTATCCTTTGAACATATTGATTAACTCTTAAAGAATATTCTACATTGACTAGAAATATGATCAAATTATAGTATACATGTAGGTCCATACCTCACCTTATAAAAATAATTTTGCAAGGTTGAATTAAATTTAAAATTTTCTTTTTAAGATGACATCAAAAGTTTATTAATGATCAATCCTAGCATGATTAGTTGGATACATCATGTCACCTGCTATAGAATTTCCCATCTATTTTCGCACGCTTGATTAATTAATTTTAATATATACTTTTGATTTAAAAATAATAATTTCACAACGTTCAATTAAACCATTTTTTAATTTTGAATTTAATCAATTTACAAACTATTTTTCTTCTCTATAAGCTTGTAGTGATTTGACAGATAAACTTGCTTTGCTAAAGCAAACACGAATAAAATTTAATCAATTGATTAATAAAAGGATTTACTTAAAAAATGTACGCACTCAAAGAATTTTGTTATAAATAAACAAAAAGACAATACTATCCATACATGTTTTAATAAAGCAGAAACGATGTGAAAAGTAATGATGTAACATATTTAGGTGCAATGAATTCTGTGACATAGATTTAATAATTTGGTTTCTGTTGAAAGATTGTACAAAAAAAATTATTTGCAGCACATCCCAATTTTCAATAAGTATAATATATATATAATATATATAAAATATAAAATAAATCACTTTGTTTATTATATCAATTACTATATATCAATTTGAAATGCCCAGAGTGACCAAAACCAAAAATAAGGATATTGAAGTAAATCTCATTCTATAAACAGTCTAAAAAAATGATCATGTGAAAATTTAATCAAGAAAGAAACAGATGTGTAATCTTATTGATGATAGCATATATGAATTAGGATAAGTAATTTTATATTAACTCAGTTAATTGAAGTTGGAAACCCTTTTAATTGGTAAAAACGTGTGTTATAATCCGAGAAATGTTATGACATTAAAAATTTTGAAAAAAAATAATCGTCACTTATAAAAAAGAAAAAAAACTTTTAAATAGATATAATATAATTTTTTTAAATATTTATTTTCCTACCGACAAAATATACATAAAAACTACTTTTTAGTTAGAAGTAATAATTCATATCTTATTTTAAACATTTTCCTTTACTATAAAAAAAATAACTGAAAATTATAAAATATAAACAAATTGTTAGAGACTAAAAATAATTAATTTTTAAATTAATTTCTTGAATGATTTCTAAATTGGTATCTAATTAACAATAAAAAATTTATTATTAAATTTAGAAAATAATTGATACTTGGTAAAATTAATTTTTTGTTTATAAAATTGATTTTTATTTCATGTTTTTTTTAGTATATTTTTTTTAATAAAATATTTATATGAATCCTACAAATATTGACTTTGTTTCTGCATTTCAATTCATAATATAAAATTAAATAAATAATTTTTTATTAAAAAAAATCTTTGGATGTTGAATGTTTTTAGTTTTCAAGTTTTAATATTTTAAGTAGTTTAATGAGATTTTTTGTTTTTATAATTCTGTTAAAAAGTATAAAAGGATACGAGAAATACTTAATACTCTTCTAAATTATACAGTAAATAAATATAGTATAAACTATATTTCAATATTGTAGATTATTTCATGAATTTTATTTAAAAAAATATTTAGTTTATATAAAATTTATTGTATTTAAATTATTTTAAAAAACTAAATATTAGATATAAGATTATACGATTAACCATACATATACTTTAAATAATTTATTATTTTTATTTTATTTATTAAAAAAAATTAAACAATAAACTATAAAATGACGGTCATACATATATCTAAATTTTACTGTTAGATATATCTAAATTAATAAAAAAAACTTTACTTATACTAAGTTAAAGTATAAATACATATTTTAATTAATAAACATTATATATATTATGACATGTATAGTCATACATATAAAAATAATATAAATTACACACAATTATATTAAAAAATCAATACAAAATTTATTATTTTTTATAATTATATCCATATTTAATCAAATATTTATTAATATATGAAGATAATGTAAACTATGCTTCTGCATCAAAAGTCAATATAGAGAATTAACTTAAAGTACCCTAATATGTATGAAGGGTTTTATGACAATAACTTTTGTTTTCTGTAAAATGCTGAAGATAATTGCAAGTTATAATGATCATCAAGATTATAGTAGAACTAAATATATGCAATGAGAATATTTTTACCTACAGGTATAATAAAAGCTTAACATATATTTGTGTGCCTTTTTAGTTATGACAATTAATGAAATCAAGAAGTCACCGTAACACATTATAACATCTTAATTTCACACAAACTAAGCATACATTGGAAGCAGTGTTATAATTTATCACATTAGTGACATTTTGTATTTGGCCTCTACCAAATATTTATTGTGTTGGTAAATATTTTTTTTAAGAGATACAAAAGGCGAAAAACTCTTATTTTAGTTGTTGATTTAAAAACACTTTTACTAATATAAAGTAAGTACTTCCAATTTTTTATAATTAATCTTTTTTATTCTTGTACTTGTTTGACATGTATATCATTTTTGTCAAAGTCAGAGATCTTTTGCGTTTTACTATTAAGGTTCTGTTTGCTTCCATAGATGTACTGTTCACAAGGAAAGAAGTGAAAGGATATCACTGGTTTGGATCCAAGGTTTTGCAGGGAAGAGGAGGAGAGGATATACCTGTGAACAGTAAATATCCTCTCCCCTCAAAATGAATAAATGTAGAGGGAAAGCCACATCACCATGTGCTATTTACGTATTTACCCTCATTCATCTACAAGGTTTTTTAACTTTTATTTATTTATATAAGATGTGATTTTTTTTCTAATTGTATAGTATATATTTAATATTTAAAGAAATTATTTAAAGTTCTCTTTTTATTTAATTTGTTGTTGCGTTTATATTAATATATTTTTATAATTATTATATTTATAAGTTTGTAATTTATTTGATAATAGTTTTTTATGAAATTATTTTCTATTGTTAATTACGTTATATATTTTTAGTATTTTTTTTATTTTTTATTATTATATGGTTTTTAATAATAAAAAATATTATCTTTATTTATATAACATCTAATTTATTTTTTAATTTTATAATACATGTTTAATATTTTAAGAAATTATTTGAAGTTTTATTTTTATTTAACTTGTTGAATATTTTTTTTTCTAATTATAATTTTTAAATTATATATATTTATATTTAATATATATTTATTTTCTAATTTTAATTTTTAAATCTACGAAATATGTGAAAGTTGTTTATTTCTAAAAAAATTAACTCATTTCATTATTAAAAAAATTTAATAGGCATGGATAAATTTGTAAAGTAACATTTAACAATTTTTAAAAAAAATAAAACTCCCTCACAACCATCATATCACTCACAAACTCCCATAAACTTTCATCACACATCCACTCTAACATACCGCAATCCAAACAACCTCACTTTCTTCTCACATCCTCACATATTCACTCCCTCAAATCCTCACACATCCACTCCCCAATCCAAACACATACTAAGTAATTAATGTTGACTTTAGATACAGGGATTTTGAAATTTTGAAAATACAAGATATATGAGATATGGAGGAGTTTATTATTTATTTTATTCATATATTCAATACATAGAAAAATGTAAATGAATATCAAATATTTATAATATATTAATCTTAATTTTCTACATCTAAATAATAAATAAATACATTTTTTATCTCTTTATAAAAGATATTATAAAAAAACTAAAAATTCCTAAAATCTAATTTAAATTATAATAAACAAATGTTCACCCGAATGTTTAAGCTAATTGCAACCTCCAGGTATGTTGAAAAGATCTTTTGGTTATCTTTTTGTCAATGATATTCATAATTTTTTAAATATTAAATTAAGTTTATATAAATATATAATTTATTATTGTTGCTTATTTATTTTTTAGTGCTTTTTAGTTAAAAAATGAAAGAGTATATATATATATTAAAAATAATTAATATAGATATTTTAAGAGAAAAAATAAATAAAAGTATATAGTTTTATTGTACTAATGTCAATTAAAAATCATTTAAATTAGCATAAATACTCATGAATGATATTTAAGAGAAATAAAAATAATAATAATAATAATAGTAATTTTTTTATTAGAAGGAAATCATTAAAAAAATCATTATATATAAATTAATTTTAAAGATATAAAATAATTAATTATACTGACTAAATTAGATATTATTGTATAAATTATAAAATTATTGATATTTAAAATAATTTTTATTATTAATAAAAAATTTAAATATTTTAAATTAATATATAATCAATTAATAAATTTTGAAAGATATAGTATTTTTGGTAAATCTTAAAATATAGAAAGGAAGGTATATTTAGCTGTTAAAGAGGTGCATTTAATAATGACTGGTGTGGGCCGTTCTAACAAAATCACTAACTGCAACTTTTTTTTTCATGAAAATGGGCTGAAAAAGAAGAAGGAAGAACATCAACCTTTTTGTAGGCACATTCTCCCTGCACCAAACACATTCTAATTGGCACCCAATCACTTAATAGTAAAAGACGAATATATCCTTAATGAAATTCTGAAAACTATAATTGTGATATGCACCCAATCACCTGCACCAACCCTATTCTTCTGTTCTTCCATTCCATTGTGCCTGCCGCAGCCACCGCAGCCACCGAGCCACCGTAA
>Ga0123342_1005321_pt1 | contig 18783 bp, 10 predicted proteins | sample Turbeawhitnodule_FD_89960 | JGI IMG/M metagenome (GOLD analysis project Ga0123342, IMG submission 89960) | Root nodule microbial communities of legume samples collected from Mexico - Turtle bean Mexico white nodule | ecosystem: Host-associated > Plants > Roots > Nodule | place: Mexico: Nepantla...
AAAAAAAAAAAAATTGATTTATATATATATATATATATATATATATATATATATATATATATATATATATATATATATATATATATATATATATATTATTGAGTTATTTTAAAGAAGTGTATAATTTTATTGAATTTTGTAATAAAATGTTTATAGTTAAATTATTGAACTACTTGTAAAACTTAACAAATATTAACTTTGACTAGGCTGTGCGTAAAGATTTGGAAACCCAAATCAAATAAAGGAATATGTTTAATTACGATGTTTATGAAGTAAATTCTTGAATTCATATCATTTTAAAGCAAAATTTCATATTTTACCAAAAAAATAGAATTGTCATAGTTTAGCAAAAATTAAGAAATGACAATTAGAGAGTAAATACCTATTTATTTTCTAAAATAAGAAGATTCTATCAAAAAAATTAAGTGAAGATGTGTAGTTAAAAATTCAGTGAAATCAAAAGACTTTAAAGAGTTATTTAAATTAAATTAACTTTTAGTATCGAATTAGTTTTCCACTTGTAGTAAGCTTATTACCATTGATTTGAGAAATAAAGTTTATTTATTAACATTTACTAATAGGTAGGACAAACTTATCATGAATATTGATGTAATTATTGATAACTTAATTTTTTTTTAAAAGAGACAAATGCTTCCTTTTCTGATAATAATTGTTGATGGATAAAATAATACGACATATCGACACAACTTGACTTTGGATTGGAAGAATGTTGTGAGTTTTTATGCTGATGTTTAATTTGGTGACAGTTTTTATCCATTCATGTTTTTATAAATGTTGTTAGCAAAAACCAATAACAGTGTTTGGTAATCTCCCAATGGAATCATATAATGGGCATATAAAGGCTATTGGCTCTGAATTATGAGCAATCAAATCAACACTAACTAAATGCATCCAATAAACTATCTTAACACAATATTTAATTCTTATAAATATCATGATTAAAAATTCATCCAATAATTACATAAATATTAATTAAATATTTTTTTAATTAAATATACATAAAATAAAATTTTACATAATTTATAATTAAAAATTATAAAATAGAAATAATCCAACATTTTAAAAGCAAAGATAAAAATTATAGTTTTAAGTTTTTTTTACAAAGAGTCTAACTTGAGTGAAACTTCTCTTATGTGAGCGAGATTGAACTAAAAAGCATCCAAAATTTCATATAGGTCTCATCTCAGCGAGATTTTTTCTCGTTTGAACAAGAATTATCTCGCTCGTATGTAAAAAAAAATTATGCATAATTCTTTTACCTGTTATATTTTTTAACTAAAATTCCATTCAACTTATAATTTTATAAATCTACACATTCAATTGAGAGTTTTCACTCATATATGTTCTCTAAATCAATCATCATCTAAAATCAAACAACCAATTTTTATCAAACATCACATCTTATGTAATTCAACAAACTATTCAAATACAATTCAACTCATTTATATTACCATTCTAGCACTTTCAATAACTTATTCACTCTAAAATCAATATATAATATTCAAAAATAACCATTTCAGACAATATATTATCTTACTCTTAAAAAAAGACATTCCTACAAGCAAAAGTGGAACTGGTGACCACGTCACCCCACATCCAGATCTTATACCTTAGGATTCTATTGAAAATTTGAACTAATTTCTCTTACCTGAACTTGAGCAAATGCTCACTAAGAGCTCCAAACCTACCAAAAGCTCAAGGGTAACTTGTACCAGAGTCCTGATAAAAAATCTAACTATATATTTATGACCCTGAAGTTAAAGGTGTCACATGCAAAGCATATGCAGAGAAGAACAAAAATGAACTTACTCTACTAAAGAGTCTAATGTCGGACTCCGATTGTCAAATTGATGAACAAAAAGATCAGAATCTTAAAGAAAAAACAAACAAAAAAAGGAAAAATGAGTTTTTAGAAAAATGATGATTCTTTTAAAATAAAACCTGAATAACTGAATTTCTATTTACATACTCTTTTAACTTTAATAATAAAATATTTAGTTGTTATTCTAATTGTATCACTCCTCCTTTAAAACTATTTGATCCTTATAACACAAAGGGAAAGATATGGCATTGTTCACATAATTTCTTGCCAAACATAAATCTATACTATATATATTTGGAGAGAACACAAACAAAGATAAATGACACGTGTTGTAAAAAATAAATAAAAACAAAATTTATCAAAACAAGAAAATGGATATGTGACACGAAAACAAAAGATGTATATGGCTGGTTGTATTCAAGATATTTTTCCAACACTTGGTTTTTTCTTTGATTATATTTGTCATTAGGATAAATAGCCTTTTTGAAACCCTAATTTACATTTTTTTTCTGATTTTTTTCCTCTCGAAAACCTACACCCAAAGACTTTTGATCCACGTTTTGCTTTCTTCAAACACCAATCCACACTTTCTCTAATTTTTCTCCTCTGCAGAAACCTACACCCATAGACTTCTGATACACTTTGTCTTTCTAAAATACTAATTCACACTTTCTCTAGTTTTTCTCATATGCATAAACTATGTACTTTTCTGTCTACTCACATTTTGCCAAATCAAGCTATAAGAACCTAAATGTTTCTTTCTATCTCAAATCATACTACTTATAAGATAAATAAAAACAACCTACAGTAAAATTGTAAAAACTATTTGTATTTGTTTTTATAATTTTCTTTTATGAAATTTTTTATTTATTTAATAATATCTTTTATTTTAATACCTATCTATAATAGAAACAAAGAGAGGATACATTATTTTTTTAACTTTCTTTGGTACCTTCTTTTAGTTGAATAGTTATACTCTCTAACAAATAAAAATAATAATTTATTTACTTATTTTAAAAAATAAAATATATATATAATAATAAAATACTTTAATATAATAAAAAAAATACACTGAAATAATTAGTAATAAAAAAGTCATTAATCTTTTTCCGTCTCCAATTTCAATTATAAGCAACATTTTTAACTAGTGACTAAAATATAATTCAACTTTAACTATTTTGATATCATTAAAGAAATAATTTTAAATTAACTGAAATTCCATTTTATTCTTGATATTAAAAATTCCAATGAAAATATATTAATAAATAAATATATTTTTAAAATTTGATTAACTGAGCCCATTGAGCCCAATGCGCAGCCTCCTCCTACAATAATCCCTTCACTCCCCTGTTTCTGGCTACACAGTGAAAATGCATTCACTGGGGTACAGAACGAACGCGTTGCTCACCTTCGCCGTCACCGTTCTAGCTCTTATGTGCGGCATGGCCTCTCTCTCCGACAACCTTAATTTCCCCTCTCCCTCTGCCCAAGTCAAGGTCTCTTCTCTTTCGATTTTCATTTCTTCTTTAGAGATCCATCTATGCCTTTTACTCACTCACTCACTCACTCTGTCTAGGTCTTGAACATAAACTGGTTCAAGAAACAGCCCAACGCCAATGACCAGGTAACTTATTCATCTTTCTTTCTCCTATTTTGAATTTCACATTTATGATATCATGTGAACGTATCGTTGTGTGTTTGGATGAGCGATTACGAAATTGATTTTGAATGAAATCATTAAATTTTATTTCGGTTAAAATTGACTTTGAAGTTGTGACATTTTTGTTTGGATGTTTTATTTTATTGTGAACACAAGTTTGTAGCAAGACTCGGTATAATTTTTTGATCAATGCAAAAGCTACCTAAAGTTAATTAATTATGGATCCAGAATTGGAGAATTCAAAGTGAAACAGCTTGCATGTAATCCCTTTCGCTGATATTCAAATGTCATCTTTAGTCGTTATTTAATCTGAATGTGGAAGCCTTTCAATTTTTGTAGGTCAGCATGACATTGAATATATCAGCAGATTTGCAGTCCCTTTTTACATGGAACACAAAACAGGTTATTCCCTTTAATTTTGATTTTTCATTCTAATTTTTTTTGTGTTTTCACCCTTTGCCTCTCAAAAGTAAGAAGGATGTTCTTCGTAGGTAGGAGCTAAAATGAAAATTGATAATGTTTTCATGTCTTGTCATGGTATCAACTTTGCCCCCCATGTTTTGGTTCAATTTATTCTTGAAAGGAAACCCCTCTGAGAGAGAGCTTTTAGAGAAAATAAACATCATTTCTTGAACATAAATCCTTACGAAATGTGTGTTTGTTTTCTTTTCTATGCCTCCCAGCATAATACGTGTCTTAATGTTTAAATTGTCTTGTCTATTATTATATCATGTTTCATTTTTGTGTGTACAAAGTTGTATTTCTATGGAAACCTTGGATCTGCTTTATTTTAATTACCCATTATATTCTTATTTCTCACAAGTTATTATTCTAAATATTTTCGAAGCTAGAATTTCAGGGTTGTCCAGGACTTAGTTTTGTTTCATTTTGTATGGGTGCAGGTTTTTGTTTTTCTTGCTGCTGAGTATGAAACACCTAAGAATTCCTTGAATCAGGTAACAGCTGATTTGTTGGTTTGTATCTACAGTTGAAATATAATTATTTCTATTATAAGTTTTTCAGCTCCTTTTTATAAAGGGAAAAAACAAAAGGAGACATAATAATGTTTATTGATTTTGTTTATATTATTCATGTCACTCGGATGCCTTGCCTTGCTGTTTATCTCCCCTCTTGGGTATATGTTGTGTCATGAATGTTGCTTAGGTTCTTGAAATTCCCTTTTACAGATATCTCTGTGGGATGCTATCATTCCCTCTAAAGAGCATGCCAAGTTTTGGATTCATACATCAAATAAGTACCGCTTCATTGACCAGGTACACAAATCTAAGCATGTTGTATGACTAATTTATGATTTGCTTCAGATTTCGCTTTGCCTTAATGTTCTTATTTTTTTCATGTTTAGGGAAGCAATTTGCGTGGCAAAGAATATAATCTGACTATGCATTGGCATGTTATGCCTAAGACTGGCAAAATGTTTGCAGATAAAATAGTTATGCCAGGTCACAGATTGCCAGAGGAATATAGATGATGTCTTGTGATGTTATTTATGTAGCTGTAACTCTAACCCTTTCTATGACGGTTAGTTCAAAGAAAAGAATCATGAAGTTTGTGTTTTGGAAAGTGAAATCAATAGCATTTGAATGAATACCCAAACATTAGAAGTTTGAATTTAGTCTTCAATTGTCTCTTGATCTCATCCTTTTCAATTCCTCCTGAAAAAAGAGAGGATATTTATCTAGAGTTTGCTTGAAAATTTTGAAATTGTTAATCAATTAAAAGCGATGCCTCACTATCTTGAGGAAAAAAAAATAACTTTATTGAGGTAGCTTTTGCAGGGCAGTTGAAAATTTATATTAAGATTTACAACTTTTGAAAATAAAAGCATACAAACATAAGTACCATTTCGATTGATAATCATTTTTATAAAATTACTTGCATCCAAAATTAATATTAACGTTGCACTGATTCAATATGTAACCTATATTTTGGGTGTTATTTATTGAGATAAAATCTGAATTGTCGAGATTTTGTTGAATGATTTTGATTTTGCTGGTTGATCCATGAATTCACTTAATTGGGATGGATAATAAATATAACTCGAATTGAGTGACTAAAATCTTTTGACACTATAATCTGTTATATGAGATAGATAATTAATTATAATCAATTGTTATATCATTGGAAAAAAAAATTGTTAATAATTGGCACGAATTCTTCAAAAATGAAGTAATAATTATTGCTATATAATTTGCGAATGTATTTTAAAATTGAATATTATTTTGATGAATAGTATAGAGTGCATTTAGTAATCATAGGAGTGTACAAAGAAAAAGCCTTATTTGATTCATGATTTTGTTGAGTGGGCTATTAATGGGCCTGTTTCTTTCTGCACCCTAATAAATTTCTGACAGTTTCTTCCTGCATCCCTACATTTTTCTTCTGCACCCCACAATGTTTTGCAAAGACCAAACTGTCTCTATTATTTTTAAAAAACCCTAAAATACACTTGAACTGTATTTATTTTTTTACATTATGGATGATGGAGTCCAGAAAATTTTTGGATTTACCATTTCGGTAAAATTTTGGATTCACCAATCCGTAATTCAAAATATGCATTTCACATTCAAAAATTCATAATTCAAAAAAGGCATTCTGGATCCACCAATATGTAACAAAATTAAGCTTTTAGATTCAGCAATCCATAAATCAATAATTTATGCAAAATTTGTTTCTAGAACATCCCTCATCCTGAAAAAAAAATCCAGTTCTGGATTGAAGAATCCATATAGCACACTCTCAGATCCCTATTTCCGGTAACCATGGTGTCCTTTTTCAAATAAGAGAACAAGACCAGTTTTGAAATTTAGAAAATTGTGGGGTGCAGAAAGAAAAACGTAGGGCTGCAGGAAGAAGAACCCTAAATTTCTTCCTTCTCCCCATCATTTTTTAAAGAAGATTTGTTTTTTTTTTTTAAATAACTTCCAGATTGTTCTTTCTGAAATATTTGCACAACATCTAAAACACATTTTATTAATTCTAAATTTATTAATCTGAAAATAAAAAAAATGTATTCCAGAAAAAGATATTTCAAAATTATTTTTTGTCTTTTGGATTTTCTATTCCATAAATATTTTTTACTTACAAAACTCTTATTTTGGAAACACTTTTTCTTACGGAACCTCTACATAAAACTGTAAGAAGATAATTTCGATATTTTAAAGAATGTAGGGGTGTAAGAAGAAAAATGTAAAGGTGTAGGAAGAAACTTCCCCAAGATTGGAATCGGAAGTCCTCAAAGCAGTTTTCATTCATTTTCAACCATTTATTATTTTCGGGTCGGGTAAAACCAAAACCGAGTATCGGACCACTATACCCACCCAAATCTGAAAACCATTCCCTTCTCTTCACCAACAAACTCACTCACATCGCAGCTTCAAAAACCGAAGATTCCTTCAACGATCTGCGACCCTCGCGTGTTGCATCCCCATCTCCCACTCCAAGCAAAGCCATTATCTATCGAAGCAAAGAGAAAGCGAATCAGAAAATAAAAAAGAGAGAATGGGGTTTGGTTTGTTAGCTTCGAAGACCCTCAGACCCACCTCCAGGTTCCTCCTCTCTTCCCAAAACCCCACCATCTTCCTCCGAACCATCGTCTCCAAGCCTCCGCTTCGCAATCCCGAGGCCTCCGCCGCACAGCCAGAACAGCCGCCGCCCGTCGATCTTCCGCCGCGGACCCCGCTCGCCGGCGCGCGCGTTCACTTCGCGAACCCCGATGATGCCATTGAGGTCTTCGTGGACGGTTACCCCGTCAAAATCCCCAAGGGAATGACCGTTCTCCAGGCCTGCGAGGTCGCCGGCGTCGACATCCCGCGGTTCTGCTACCATAGCAGACTCTCCATCGCTGGCAATTGTCGCATGTGCCTTGTCGAGGTCGAGAAATCGCCCAAACCCGTCGCCTCTTGCGCCATGCCCGCTCTTCCTGGTTAGCTTATACCGTTTAAGTTAGAGTGATGATTTCGGTGTCTCTTTTATGATTATCTTGTATGATGATGATTTAGATCGTTAGATTTTGATATTGTTGGTGATTTGGGTGATTCTGTGTGTCGTGACTTATTTTAATTTGATTATTTGAGTCTGGTTTCCGTAGGATAGAGTTTTAGATGAGCATTCTCGAACTTAGTTGTTGAGTTTCAGGTTACTTGGTGTTGTTCAGTTTTCTAATTCGTTGGAATAGTTGTCATCTTTGATCGGTTGATGTTATATGAAAATTATAATTTGTGATGATGGTGATGCTCGAGAAATTCGATTGAGTTATATTGAATACATCATTTAGTCACCAACTGACATATAAGCATTCTGTAATAGAGTTTAATTTATATGCAGACCTTTAAAGTTTTATAGATAGTTAATCAGTCAGAAATTTTGATTAGATGACTTTTAAGGTAGTTATTGTAAAATTCAACAAACTTGTCCTACATGACATTTTATTGCTCATTTTGCAGTTTTTTATATGATGTAGTTTGTGCACAATTTCGTTAGTTTAGTTTTTCTCTCTTTTTCCTTATCTGCACTATAGCATATTATTATTTTTTAAATGTCAGAGACATTTGTTGAAAAAAATCATAATTTGCCATTCGGTTTTGCTTGTGGTATCTTCATTTTCTTTATCAGATATTACTTTGTATTCATTTAATATTCATATTCAGTCATATACACAAAAAACAGATAAGCATCCTTGGATTTTGTTTAATGAAGTTTTTAACCAGTTGTTGCTATGATTCTTGTTAAAGATGTAGTCTAATAAGATAAGATGTTCATTTAGGGATGAAAATTAAGACTGACACACCTGTGGCAAAGAAGGCTCGAGAGGGGGTGATGGAGTTTTTATTGATGAATCATCCATTAGATTGCCCAATTTGTGATCAGGGTGGGGAATGTGATCTTCAGGATCAGTCTATGGCATTTGGCTCTGATCGTGGGCGGTTTACTGAAGTGAAGAGATCTGTGGTAGATAAAAATCTTGGACCTCTGGTGAAGACTGTGATGACTCGGTGCATTCAATGTACAAGGTCAATATTGGATTAAAGTTTATAATTTTTACCCCAGCAAATCTGATTATGGTGAATGCAAATTTAATATTCTGTTTTCTCCTGCAAATCTTTTTACTCTGAATGCAGATTTTAACATTCTATTTTTCTCTGCACATCTGGTTATTGTGAATGCGATTTTAATAAAAAGCTATACATTGGAAGTCGTATTTATGACTTCTTTCTTCTAAAAGAGTTATGAAATACATTGATTTATATAATGTTTAGTTGAATAGTATTTTTGAAAAATTTAAGGGGCCCCTGTGTTGTATAATTCTATTTAATAATGAAGTAGTGGTTATGTTGTTATGATTGTTAATGAGAAAATTCACGGGTCAATTTAACTTGCATATGATGAAGCGACCTTTGTGAGTAATAATTTAGTCAGATTGTTTTGTTACTTTTTGCTATGTCAGCAGATGACCATCTATGGTTTCTTTTATTTCTGCTTTTGGCATTTGGCATGTGTTGTTAATTTTTTAAACACAACCTTTGACATATGAGAAACTCTCCTTGCTATCAGTTAATTTGCCTGGTAAACAAGGTTTTCTGAGTGCTTGAAAGGGCTCTGGTGGAATGTTTCTTTCTTGCAACAGGTGTGTTAGATTTGCAACTGAGGTCGCTGGGGTTCAGGATCTTGGAATGTTAGGTCGTGGCAGTGGAGAAGAGATTGGGACATATGTTGAAAAACTTTTGACAAGTGAGCTTTCTGGAAATGTCATAGATATCTGTCCTGTGGGGGCTCTCACTTCAAAACCGTTTGCATTTAAAGCCCGAAATTGGGAGTTGAAGGGCACTGAGACCATTGATGTTACTGATGCTGTTGGCTCCAATATTCGAATTGATAGCAGAGGAGCTGAAGTGATGCGCATTGTTCCTCGTTTAAATGAGGTAGGTTTTCTCATGGAAATATTTTGTTGAACTGTTTGTGATTGCTGCTTCTTTGTGGTTTTTAAAGTTATTTAATTTCTGTAAGAAAGACCATTGTACCATGTTTTCTGGTGCTTGAGAAATACTTCTCCCTTGTTTTATGAGTTTGTTTAGAAAAATATTTATTGTTCGGAAGTTGATTATAACTTAATAGGAATTGATGCACATCAAAACAATATACTGATGAATTTTGGCCACGGTCTATTTATTTTTTCTCATTTCACTATGACAATTACTACTTTTTCTACCTAGTGGGATATGGTTTCTGTTGTTGTTATTTTATGGTAATTACTTTTATGGCATGAACAAGATGTTTTCTAACATTCTTTACTAGCAGCCTCTGAAACACATTGTGCTTGGTTTAAAGGAACTATATGTATGTAGTACTCAAAAAAATTGGTATGGTTTTTTTATCTTAATTTCAATTTGATTGCTTTATGTTAGTAGAAATAAAGTTTACTTACTCATGTTGCCCATATAGTTGAATTTTTTTTAATCCTTTAGTCCCTTTACTTAAACATAATCTATTTTAGTCCCTGTAGGCTGTAGACTGTAGGAACTAATTAAAAATGATATGTATAGGGATTTAATACAGTATGTGTAGGGACTGAATTATATAATTTTTAAGTGTAAAAACTAAAAGGTAAGGTTTGTAGAACTATAAGAATAAATGAGTTTATAAACCTAGAAATAAGTAGAATTTTGTGGTATTGAAAATTAAAGAAGGAAAAGAAAACCTTCAACAAGGACCAGGTTGGCTAGGTCTACTAGAGATCAGAAATTGTTGAAAAAAGAAACATCTTGTTCTTTCCAGGCAATTGGAAAAGAAAGAAATAGTGAACTTATTCATGATAATTATGTACTTACAAATTATAGTCTCAATTCATCCTATTTCATACTATGAAGGATGTTGTAAAAAATTATCATGATCTAGTGGGATCAAGTAAACCGCCAAGTGGTTTTCTGATTATTTCTGACTGGATAACCATACTTTCAAAATAAAATACATGAGTTTTAAACCTATGATATTACACTCCCATTTACAGGCAGTTGCTTTACTAAGATATTTGACTGGTCTTATGTTTTTGTGAGAGGGTCGTTGGAGGGAATGTATGAGATTTTGAGTGCTATTGACCATGAATTATGGAGTAAGTCTTGACTAATTAGTCGTACAATGTTAATGTATTTTTACAGCGATTGAGATCCTCTCATTTAAATTTTTAAGATAGGGCCATGCAGGGAGAGAAGGCTTTACAGAGTCCCGGATGCACTGTACTAGGCCATGCAAATTGTGATTCAAATAATTTTGTGCCTTTCTCCATATTAATATTCATATGAAAAGCTCACATGATAGAATCCTAATCTGTGTTAAAATTTAAGAGAACATTGTAATTACATGAGCAACTAGTGAGGATCCCCAAGTAAGGGTTGATCTTTTGGGACCAAGGGGTTTCATTTATCATTTTCTGAGTTGAATTTATAGTTCTTAAATTCCTTTTATATTTTTATGCTTTTGGGAAAACCTTGCTATATTACCAATGGGAGATCTTTATCTTTTTTTCTTGAACAAAAAACCCCTTCTCAAGGAGAGAAGAGGTTGGTTTCTGTTCTTATGTTTGCTATTTTTTAGGTTTGAACTGCTTTCCCATTGCAGGATATAAATGAAGAATGGATTTCAGACAAAACTCGCTTTTGTTATGATGGTTTGAAAAGGCAGAGGTTAAATGACCCCATGATTCGTGGTCCTGATGGACGATTTAAGGCTGTTAACTGGCGTGATGCCCTTACTGTGGTAGCAGAGATTGCCCACCAAGTTAAACCAGAAGAAATTGTTGGAGTAGCTGGGAAACTTTCTGATGCTGAGTCCATGATTGCCCTAAAAGATTTCTTAAATAGGATGGGGTCAAATGATGTATGGGGTGAAGGCATTGGTGTAAATACTAATGCTGATCTCAGATCAGGATATATTATGAATACTAGCATTGCTGGTCTTGAAAAAGCGGATGTGTTCCTGTTGGTTGGTACCCAGGTATTTGTCATTATCTCTAATTTATTTTAATAATATCTCTGTATTTTAATGTCACAGATGGTCAAATGGTTCCTGTGTATAGACTATAGATTTTCTTTCAGTACTCCATCTCATAATGATTTGACAATCCACTTACGTAAAAGGAATCCCATGTTTTGGCTATTTTCCCATTATAGAGTATTCTATTATGTTGTCAATTCTCTTGGATAACTTCAATTCTCTTTATACTTTGACAGTATCTATGAGAAGTCGGTCTGAAGTCTTACAATGACATGCTGCTTTAGAAAATGAGTTTTTCCTATCATCAATTTTTTTTGGCAAATATTCTCTTTCTGCACTGGATTTGATTTTCATAAATGTTGTTTTGGGCATTTTATGGCATGGAGGAGCTTGAGTTATTCAACAATTTAAACTTTTTGAAGTGTTGTGTTTTGACTTATCTCATCTATTGGTTATATATAGGCTGGGATCTTCTATGCATGCCTAATTTTTAGTCGCTTCTAGTTGTCTTTAATTATCTTATGTGTTCATTCTCAAATTTACAGCCACGGGTAGAAGCTGCAATGGTTAATGCCAGAATACGCAAGACTGTCAGATCAAACCAAGCCAAAGTTGGGTACATTGGCCCTGCTACTGATTTCAACTATGACCACAAACATCTTGGTACTGACCCTCAAACCCTTGTTGAAATTGCTGAGGGTCGCCACCCATTTTTCAAGACACTTTCAGATGCCAAAAACCCTGTTATCATTGTTGGTGCTGGGGTTTTTGAGAGGAATGACCAGGATGCAATTTTTGCTGCCATTGAAACCATTGCACAAAAGGCAAATGTTGTCAGACCTGACTGGAATGGCCTTAATGTATTGCTTCTCCATGCTGCCCAGGCTGCTGCACTTGACCTTGGACTTGTTCCGCAATCTGAGAAAAGCCTTGAGTCTGCAAAATTTGTATTTTTGATGGGTGCTGATGATGTGAACTTAGACAAGATCCCAGATGATGCTTTTGTTGTTTATCAAGGTCACCATGGTGACAAGAGTGTTTACCGTGCAAATGTTATTTTGCCAACGGCAGCATTCAGTGAGAAGGAAGGAACCTATCAAAATACTGAAGGGTGCGCGCAACAAACGTTGCCTGCAGTTCCAACAGTTGGTGACTCCAGAGATGATTGGAAAATAATTCGAGCTCTGTCTGAGGTGGCAGGAGTGCGTTTGCCCTATGATACAATTGGGGCTATTCGTGCCCGAATCAGGAATGTAGCCCCAAACCTTGTGAACGTGGATGAGAGAGAACCAGCCACATTGCCATCTTCACTCAGACCAACCTTCACTGAGAAGGTAGACACAACTCCATTCGGGACTGTAGTTGAAAATTTCTATATGACTGACGCCATTACCAGGGCATCAAAGATAATGGCACAATGCAGTGCTATGCTTTTGAAGAAGTGAAACATGGATTTTTATTTTTTGGTTTCAATAATGAAGATTCACGTTTATCAATCCTGGCCATGCAAGACTTTGCTTGCCAAAAACTTATTGGATGTTGGAAGTAGTATCCAATAAATTAAAACTAGGATTTATCTGTTCCATTGTAATATGCGGTGTGAAAGCACCACTATTTAACTGTTGCCGTGTACAATTTGAGTTATCCGACTGATTGTGAAAAAGTTTACTCGACTCATTCATTTTCCGTAGTCAGGAGTCAAATTTTATTGCAAATTATTTTCGTTTGCTGTATCAAGGATGAACTGTTTAAGCCCAAGTTAAATTCGACGTACTAGGTTACTGGGGTAAGCAGAAAGATAGAATTGACAAGTTGAAAATTGAGTTGGAACTTTCAAATCACCTAGTCTAAGGTTACACTGGGATTTGGTAGAAAAAATGACTGTGTTCTAACGATACAAATGTCACTTTTTTATGCTGATTTATGGTTTCGATTTTATTTTACCATTTGTGAATTCCTTTAAGTTCATGACTTGGACTGCTTCATTCCTCTAAGATGTTATCAGGGATATTGTTAGTGGTAGACAATTCAATGAAAGCTCTATATTCTTACCTCTCACTGTTTTATTCAGTTGTCTTTTATTCATGAATTATTTGCATTTAAACACAGCACGAACATCTCTCATCAAATATCAAAGAATTTTGTTTTTTAGATTGTCATTTAGTTATAATTGTTATATATAATAAATTTGTTGAGTGTTATAATAATTATTTTGAAAATTATACTTAAGATAATTTGTAATTGAGTAATAGTATAGAAACATTTACTTTGATAATATGGGAAAATTAAACTTGAGAAGTTCTCTCTTCATAGTTCTTGAAGACATGTTTAGCATACAAAAGGGAACCTTGGACTAGAAGCATAAACACTCCGAAATCCACATTATTATTGCATTACATCAGATTTATCTTTTCCAAAGCATTTGTAGTAGCAACACAAAATGAATCTACGGAGTGAAAACTTGACGCAGGAGGACAGCTAATGAATCTAATTTTTGCTCCTGGATGTGACGACAGTTACTTCTGCACCTCTGAATATGAGGAGATACCTGTCTGATTATATGCGCTGTCCCAATTCTTCCCGTCAAAATGTCTGATTTCAACATGGGTCAATGTTCCAGGGTCAACACATCTAAATGTAACTGCAACCCCATCTGGATTTGAGCGTGGATAATAGAACGAGGTTATGCCACAGATTTTACAGAATGTGTGTTTTGCTGTCTGAGTGCCAAAAGTGTAAGTTGTGAGAAACTTCTCAGAATCTCCCAAGAGCTCAAAATTGTCAGCAGGCACAATGAAGTGAGTATTGGCTCTCATGTTGCAGGTTGAGCAGTTGCAATCCCATGCCACAACACTGGAAGGAGCAACCACTTTCCACCTTACACTCTTGCAATGACAACCTCCAGTGTGTACCACTTTTTCCGCATCCATTTCAGAGTTCTGAACAGCTGATAATTATGAATGAAATGTTGGCTTCTATAGTCACAGGCTAGTCAAAGAAGATTGAGATCGGTATCAGAACTTCAAATTAAGTAGGGAACAAGTTGGAATCATATCCATCAAAAGGCCTTCTGATACAAATTCAGTAATAATTAGATTATGAGTTTGTGACAAATACTCATTCATGCTGTTAACAAACTACATATTTTGTTTCCAAAGAAAGAGAGAAAGAAAAAGGGTGGGGGATTTTGAAAATCAAAAGTGAGGAATTCGGTGAGGCTCACATCAATTAAACATGGACTTCTATTGTTGAGCTGAATAAATCTTTGATTTAACAAAATGAAAAGAACTAAAGATTTTGAAATATAATTGTGCAACTCAATCAGGTTTGATTCAAGATCAGGACCTAATGAAAGTACAGAGTATGCACATAAAAGTTCAACTTACAATCAGATAAATGTTAAACTTATTATCACTAATCGTCCTTATAACATGACCGAAAAGCTTGGAGAATGCACAGCAATATCACATTCATCCCCTGGCTCCATAAGGATCCTAAGCAGTAAACTTCAAGAAAATTAGAAGACAAAATCATGGTGCAGACATGCAGCATACCAAAATGGTCAAACTACAACATAAACATCAATGTCATATTATCACAAATCAATTAATCACAGCGGTGGCACCGTGTTTTGATACGAATCTAAGAAAGAACTTTCCATAAACATCTCGCAATTGTTTCAAGCCACAACCAGTCTCCCCTCACATCACCACTTAACCTCTATAAAATTTTCAAGAACTTTATGAAATTTCCAACTACCCACTTGCGCTAACAAAAAAAAAACATGGAAAAAGCTTTGTTGGTCTAAATTTCGAACAAATAAGGAACATTGATCAAGGTGCACGCAAGAGAATAACAAAGCAGCTTAGTTGGCAAAGGTATTCTCATCAACAAAAGAGAGAAGTATTAAGAAGTACAGCAAAACCCTTTGCAAGAAACAGAATTAAATCAAAGATTCTCAGAACCCTTTCACGGTTGCATCAAATGGGTATTAAATAAATAAAAAAATTGAAACATTTCATACCAGTTATATGGCCTTGCAGGTATTGAACTGACTACTTTTCTTTTGAGGTAGCAATGGCTAAATTTGCCACTACCTTCTGCCCTTATGTCAGGATTAAATATTCTTTATTATTTAGCATTCTTTTTTTTAATAAAAGACACATCAAATTTTGTCCACTAACTAACACTTTGTTGGTATTAATATAGCGCTAAATAATGAAGATTTAATTATCTTTAATCTCATCAAATCACAGTTCCAAGGCACAATCCATGTTTTTTTTCTTTTTTGTCCGCCAGTTTATACTTTTAAATTTATGATATAATTTTACTACATTCCTATATCATTATTTTCTTAATACTCTTCAGGTTTAAAATATAACTCTTATATTAAATATTGAACCATAATTTTATTGATAATTATTATATCTAATAATTAAAATAGCTCTCGTTAATATAAAATTTTAGATTTTATTATTTGAGAATAAGTTATTTATGCATCTTAGATAATACCAAGTTATGTAAAATCCATTATTTATAATCCATTCATGGACTCTTTCATACATTACTATGTCTATTGTCTGGTTAAGAAAATAATTCATTCATTAATCCGGTACAACTTTTCATTCATCGTTCCACTCATGCTTTCAATCTATGATCCAAAATACAAATCCACAATTCAAAATATATTTTTAGAATTTACAAAATTATGGGGTGCAGCAAGAAATTCCCAGAATTGGATACTCAACACAGGCTTGCAACTGTTTCTTCTTGCACCTCCATAAATTTTTTAATGTAATCCAGAAATCTAAATTTTTGCACATTTAATTAAAATTAAAAGCAAGCTCCCGGCGAGGATCGAACTCGCGACCTTTCACTTACGAAGCGAACGCACTACCACTATGCTACGGAAGCAGATACTATGTATGAAGTTGGTCTTTATTGTGTACTATGTATAGGGATTCAATCATCACTGAAATGGTTCCTATTTATTAATTTTTATTGTTGATAAAAAAGAATGGGGTGGCACAAGAAGGATGAAAATGTATTTTTATGTTTTGTATGGGATGACAAAAGAACATATTGAGTTGCAGGAAGAAACAGTCCAGACTGGCTCTAATTGTACGTAACCCATGTTGTTGGGCTTATCCTCCAGATTTGAGGCAAATTCTTTCTGCACCATAACAGTTTGAACTTGTACCCAATTTTCAGTAGAATAACGAAAAAGACCTGAAAAGAGGTGCAGATAAAAAAATATTTTTAAAATCATTTTTTCGAAAAACATTTTTGAATTTGGATTTCAAGAACACATCTATGAATTCTGGAAATTCTTTTTTTCCAAAATGTACTTTTTGCATTCTTAATTTTCTGATTAAAAATGAGATTTTGATTTTCAAATTGTACATTTTGAATTCTGAATTTTCAAATGTTAAATAAAGGGTAAATTTGGAAATTTGAAAGATGATAGGGATTCAAATTGGTATGGTGTAGGTAGAATTTGTCCATATTCCTTTGCTGAGTACACACGAGTAAAAGCAAAAGTACAAAAAATAAAAATGTCAAGAACAAATAATGAAATAAAAAGGTTGAATTTCTGGAGTTAAATTTATTATATAATTATATAAAAAAAATATGTAACTTATTTATTTTAGTCTTTCCCCATTGAAAAAAAAAGTTAAATATTTGATTTTCTCCTATTGCAATGCATGAGATGAAGGCACCGAATCCGCATTTATTGAATATCTATTAGATCATACTAAACGTACTCGATTCGCTTCACCTCTTCTTATGTCCCCATGCACGTGTCCATGCATTTAAACATTTAGATTTTTTTGTGGGAATATTTTTAATTTTGAGACACCTCATCTTCTCTACAGTTTAATTAATCAAAACAAGACAAAACATAGTTTATTAATTCATTTAAAGTTTAGAAGGTGATATTACATCCTCCATTTAAAGTTTAATTCACCATGCTTCAAATGTGTATTCAGAACAACTGTGAGAAGCTATAATAATGAATATTTGTTTTTTATTTCCTATTGTTATAAGATAAAATTATTTTTTATTTGGTGACACGTACTGCAGAACTAAAAGAGACCATAAGGAATTTCTACTCAATGAGTAACATTTTTTTTTCAAATTTAAAGTCTTTAACAAAAAATAGTGTCGGTAGATTTATTGTTAGTTTTCATTAGCCTGGTAACTTTCTTTCAATTGATGCAAAAATTGTTTTAGTTAACAGAGAAATTCATTTTTTTTATTCTTCCTTATTATAAATGTTTTGGAATAAATTTATGGAAAAAATGATAAATGAGTTGCAGAAGAGAATAAAAATGGTAGCAGTAATTAGTTTAGGTGAATGATTGTAAGTATGGTTAGTTAGGAATGAGGGTTGATGATTATGGTTTTGTTTAAAGGTAAGAAGAAAGCGAAAGAAAAGATGGGTGATGGGTGATGGATGATGGGTGGGGGAACAGCTCCATGTTGTTTTAGGACCTTCTCAAACAAATCACATGTCAATCCAAACACTTCCTCTCCTCCACAAAATTCATGCTGCCATTTTTATATTCAAGTAGGTCACTCACCATATTTACTTATGCTACCATATAATAACAAGTCACCTTAAGTTTCACTCAATTTTATCAAACCAATTTATAAAATAAATAGTTTTATTTATAGTTAATGTAAATCTTCAACACTATATATTACTACAAATCTAATAATTATTCAAAATTTTAATAAAAAAAATCAAAATCATTATATCACTCATAAATTTTAATAATTCTTTTTTTCACATATTATTTAATATACATTAGTTCAAACATACTTATTATTTTATCTCAAATTATCGTATATTCATTCTCTCAAATTTTCACGTATTATCTCTCTAGTCTAAACACATCTTAAGTTCAATCACACTTACTTTTCATCTTTCGTGTGTCTTCTTTTTCATTTTTTTTCCCTTTTGCTTCTTTGAAACTTCAAGTTTAGGGATCACAAAACACAATATGGTAATAAATGTGTACTCTATCCTTTGTCTAAAAAGAAAATCTCTCTGTCAAGTCCCTTGTTTATTAGGTATTTTGTAAAAATATCATTGTCACAACTTTAAATCTATTGAGTTATCACTAACTACTAGATTCTCATTTAGTTCTGTTGGGTTTAATAGTGCCAAAGTTCAAGAGGGGGGTGAATTGACCTTTTAAAACTTTCTCGCAGAAACAGTGTTTAACACAGTTTTACAGAAAATAAATCGATTTATGTGAAAATGAAC
>Ga0123342_1005322_pt1 | contig 18780 bp, 13 predicted proteins | sample Turbeawhitnodule_FD_89960 | JGI IMG/M metagenome (GOLD analysis project Ga0123342, IMG submission 89960) | Root nodule microbial communities of legume samples collected from Mexico - Turtle bean Mexico white nodule | ecosystem: Host-associated > Plants > Roots > Nodule | place: Mexico: Nepantla...
AAGAAAGAAAAAAAAAATAAAAAATAAAATATTAAAAATATAAATATTAAGAAAAAAAAAATAAATTTATTTTAATAAAAAATAATAAAAATAAAAAAAAAAAAAAAAAATAAAAATTTTTTTTTAAATTAAAAAAAAAAAAAAAAAAACTCATTTTAATAATTTTTTTTTATAAGTACCTAGAAGCTCTAAAGTTTAAACTAGAAAAAAAATAATTTTGAATGAAAATATTGGGACGAAAAAGATATTTAGACCAATATAGTTTTAATCTTTTAAAGATTGTGATTAGTTTTACTTATATTTAAGTGAAGAAGGATAGAAATTTAATCATAGTGATGGTGTGATTTCATACTTAATAGTATGATCTAGAAAGGCAGCATGCTAGGGCAGAATCTGTAGGTATTCTTCTTTGTCAACAAAGCTAATGTAGCGTGTCGTTTATTAGTTTTTTAGTAACATTTTGAGGAAATTGATCATTTTCATGTGAAATTCAGGAATGCGCCTACAAAACAAAAACTGATTATTTGAGCATGGGATATTGATGGCTCTCTGAAATGGATAAATGATTCGTGTCCCACATTTTAAGACTTTATGTCATTTTCTGTTTAATAATTTCGTATATATTAAAAAATAAATTATGGAAGGAAAAAAATAAAAGGAAACCACATCGAAAGATTCTCGTGATAGCTTGAAAACGTAGGAAATTGATTTCTACAAGCATAAGCATCGTCAATCACGTACCACCTCAAGTATGATTAAGAAACACGAGAGCCATCATTTGTCTAAAACGAAACTCATAATCCTACATATATTATAACAATCTACGTTTGGATTAAGCACATCCCTTAATTAATCAATTAATTTTTTTAAACCACAGGGAAAGATTAAGTATGTTAGTCATTTGCTGAGCAACTAGTTTCACAACCCAGAACAAATCTCCCACCCTATTCAAAACTAACTATAGTTCAAAAAAATAATACATTAAACTACATAACAATATTTCTTTAGCTTTAATTTTATATTCAATTGTATGCTAAAATCTTTAATCTCCCATCAGCTACATTAAACTTAAAAAAAAAGTATATCAGTGAGTAACAATCCCCATCAATATGAGATTCATTTTAAGAATATATCTAAGTTAATTTTAAATTCTTCGTAAAAAAATTCACTCTACTAAATTTTAAAGACTCCCTTTATAATCAAAATACTATAGAAAAAAAATAATATATTAATAATTATTTTATTCATCAACCGAAAGCAGCAATTATAAAAAATAAATCACTAGCGTCGGTGAATCCTATTCATGTTGGATACAAAAATAAATGTAAACTATTGTGTCGATAATGAAAATATTTAACTCACACTAAAAATCATTAAAATAATAATAATAAGTTGACGTCTAGAATTAAATGTCAACTATACGTCATGATAAAATTTGTGTGAAATTTTGACAAATAAATAATATTTTATTACATTTAATATAGTTATATGTGAAATTTTGACAAATAAATAATATTTTATTACATTTAGCATAGGTATAAAAAAAAATAACATTTCGCTTAATAATCAAAATACTATAGAAAAAAAAACGTTAGAATATAAGAATAAATTTAAGTGAATAAAAAAACATTAATCATACATAATAGATAGTGTATATGAAAAAAAAAATATTGTACGTTTGCTAATAATTATAGTGATAATAACTAGTGATAATAACAATAATGATGAGAAAAGAAAGTCATTAACTATAAAGGTGAAAAAGTAATAATTCACCAATTAAACTAAAAATGTCTCAGCTAAAATCAAACTCATTTTAGGTTGAAGTATACAATTTCCAATCTAGTTTAATATGTACATGTTAGTTAACTAGGTGGTTTAATCATAGACTTGTTAGTGAACTAGGTGGTTCGCTCACCAAATTTTAAAAAATATAAAAATTAATAACAATTTTATTAATGGGCTTTTTCTTCATGTATACATGTGTGAATGTGTATATATAATAATATTGATATTTAAATATTTAAATAATTAACCAATATTATGAAGAATTTGAATTTGTTTCGTATTTCGGTTCCATTTAAAGTTTTTTTTTTCACTTCTCCTTTTCTGATTGATGTTTTGTACTCATGACTTGTCTGAATTTGATTTAAGTTATTTGTTACTTTTAGTCTCAGGTTGGATGTCTTGTGTGGATTGAGTATTGGTTGTTTGTGTAGTTGGGTTGGGTGTCACTTTTAGGTGCTATCTATTTTGTTTGTTTGGGTTGTTAGTTTTGTTGTTTTAAGTTGAGGTCGCGTATGTTAGTGTTTTGGTTTCCTTTGCTAGGTGGTGACTTTTCTTCCTCTCCTTGGGTGGGTAGCTAAATGAAGTGTGTTTTATTTTCATAATATATATAAATGTTGGACCACCCCTAAAGTAGTTCTATTTATTCATTCTTTCTTCTTGATAAAAAAATTATTAAGAACTCGAATATCTTCAAATTGTATTTTTTTTTTATTTAGAACTAGGTCTCACTTATAATTAGACTCAATCTTTTTGACTCACATGTTAAGTGAGTTGTAATATGTTGATTGTTATATATAACAATGACAAAATAAGTGACGATGTAAACGGTGGTTGTGACGATGTGGTGATAATTTCTAAGATGAAGATGACGTGTTGATAATGATGACAAAAATTATAATAAATGCAATTTCAATGAAATTACTAAAGTTTTGACAACAATAAAGGAAGGAGGAGTGATTTCTATAGCGATAATGATAATGGAGATTATGTAAACAATAATCTAGGTGGTAACAACAACAATAATAACAATGCTAAGAATGGTTATGACAACAAGAATAAGGATAATTATGTTAATGAATATAAGGTTATATAAAAATATATGAAAAGTAGATTACCATATCCTATTATTTTCTAACTTTGTTCCTTTATACAATAAGAAAATACACTATACTAAAAAATAAAATGATAAGAAAGTTCTCGTATTACTACACCAAAATAATTGATATTACATTATAAGATATGTATCATAATATATATATATATATATATATATATATATATATATATTTTTATTGTCCATAAACAAATGTTCAGTGTGAAGTACACTATCTTTCATATTTATTAGAGATATAATCTTAAAAAAAAGTTAAAGTTAAAATTAAAAACAAGTAAAATTACTTCAAATTTTTTAAACTCAAAGCCTTCCATTATTATTTTATTTTAAGTCATGTTGATCCTTAAATGATGTTAAATGATGGAAATATTTTACTATTGGAGAAAAATAATAATGTATTTTATATAATTAAAATAATTCATGTTTTAAGCATATCCACATCTAATTTTAATATATATATATATATATATTATAAAAAATATTTATTTAAATATAAAATAGAACCACGTTGATAAAAAAGAAAAAAAAATTATAAGAAGTTAGTTTTTCTCTCACTACTATAAAATCATTAAATAGAAACTAATTTTAGATACTAGAAAATTCTTAAATAGAAACCAATTTTAAAAATAATTAGTCACTATATTTAATAAATTATATACTATTTTAGATATTAAGAAATTATTGATACCTATAGTAGTTTCTAAATTTATAAACTAGTTTCTAAATTAGTACATAATTAACTAATTAGTATTAGCTACCAAGACTTTATTAACTTCCAATTTTGGAATCTAAAATAATTGGTAGTTAAAACCTTAATAGCTAATTAGATATCAATTTAAAAATTAATTTATATACTAATAATTTTTTAGTATCTAAAATAGTGTTTAATTTAGTTAATATAATGATGATTTTTTTTCTCTAAAATTAATTACTATTTAGTGATTTTCTTCTAGTGTCTTAATAAAATATCTTAATTATGTAAACGATTTAATTTATGTTAAAAATTTATATAAATATTGTGCACAAATTAATCACTTGAAAGAAAAAAGTAAAATAAAAACATATGTGTGTGTGGTATGGAGAAATGTTGACAATGAGTGAGGAAGAGAAAAATACCAAGATTGAAGAAGAATTAAGCGTGAGCAAGAACCTTTTTTCATAAAAACATGCCTTTAATTTATTTTTGTATATTTAGCAATTAAGATTTATTTGATTGTATTTTTAATTATAATTGTAATTTAGGTTTTTTTTGTTGGACCTCAATTAAGCATGTTCGATCAAGGTTCAAACTATTGTTGATTCTTAGTCAAAACTAGCAAAGAGTATATGAGAAAGTACGTAAAACTAGTAGCATAAAAAGTGTGACAAATTTTTAAAAACTTTAAATTTTGTAAAGAAATTAGAGAGAAAAATTTGAATTAGTGATAGAATTTTAGACGGATTTTAAATATTTTAGATTTTTTTGGTTTTTGGGACATCATGCTCCTCGTAGAAGAGAGTATTCCTTCATTATATCACAACTTTTAATGAATATAAATTCTTGATGAATGTGTGAATGTTTTCATAAAAAAGTGATTATTTTTCTCTTTGAGTTTTTTCCAAAAAGTTCTTATGAATTTATGTAGTGATTATTTTTTATCACAAGTTTAACTCAAATGTATGTTCTTCATATTTATTTTCTTTAATTATTGCTACTTGGTTTTATGTTCATATTATGTTCTTATGATTTTTAACCTATGACTCAAAATTTAAACATGAAAACTTTCGTGCTGTAAGGATGTTTAATAAATTGATCCACTTTTATTATAAAAAAAACATTCAATTTTTTGTTATAACTTTATAAAAATGTTGAATAAATTGAGGCAATTCTGTTGCTGAAAAGATTTGATAGATATAAAAAATCACCCTCCTATGTTTTTTTATGAGGTTCCATGTAACAAATGTAGAAACAAATTTTTTATTAGGTATATTTACTCATCAATATAATTATTTTTCTACTTTATTTTTTAACTACAAAAGATTCTTTTGGTATAATATCAAGTGTAATAAATTTTAAATATTCATTAGTAAAAATTAATAGTAAGTATGTAATGATTAGTTGAAAATAATGGTATAATTTATAAAAAAATAGTAGCGCTATATTAATAAAAGTGTAATAAAATTCTTTTGATATCAAGTGTAATGAATTTTAAGTATTCATTAGTAAAAAATTATAATAAGTATCCAATGATTAATTAAAATAAAGGTATAATTCATAAAAAAAATAGTAACGCTGATTAATAAAAGTCTAATAACATTCTTTTTTGTCTGATATCAAGTGTAATGAATTTTAAAATATTCATTACTAAAAATTAATAATACGTATGCAATAATTAGTTAAAATAATAATAATTTATAAAAATGGTAACACTACATTAATAAAAGTCGAGTAGCACTCACTATACTCTCATAGTAAGTTTATAATTTTTCTATTTGTTTAAAATTATTAAACAAAATAAAATAAAATAAAAGTTAAAATATCTTAAGAATTTTAAAATGACTATATTGTTTACATAATTATAAATCTATATGCTAGATTAATCCATACAAAAAATCAAAATCATTATTAAAATAAATTTTTGTAACATTCAAAAGAGGAGCACGTGTTGGGATGGGTTTGGTAAATATTCAAATCTTAAGAGAATGACTTCTTAAGTGTCTTTTAGAGATTGCAAAATGAATGGATTTGTTTGAAGAGGAAGTAGGTTATTTAGTTAACTAATCAAAATATACATTCACAAAGTGTGTAATACTGATTTATATGGATTGATCAATTCAATTTAGTTCACTAAGTTAAAAATTTGTAATTTATTTTGATTTAGCACGAGTTGAATCTGTGGTCAATCACGTATTGGTGAGTTAATTAGATTGATTTATTTATATTTTATTCTTCTAACTTTTATATATATATATATATATATATTTATTGTATTATAATTAAAGTGGATTTACTCCTTTGTCTCATCTGTTTTGTTAAACATTTATCAATCATAACTACGTAATGTTATTACAAAATAATAAGTAAAAATAAAAGTATTAACTTGAGTTAATAATTAAATTAAATATTTAAACCATTCAAATTCTATTGAACAACATTATGGTCTTAAAAAATGAAAGTGAACTTATTTAATAAAAACCAACTTATAACAATTTCTTAGTTTCATGCTGCTTTTCGTTTTTTTTTTCTCATTTTTTTTTAATGACTTTGTTATAGACAACTTGTGGAAAATGACATTAGGAGATATTTCCGACATGTTAGCGGTTTTCCAAGCATATAAATCCTTATTTTTCCTTAAAATCTCAATAAGTCCATTTATCAATTTTACTGACATGCTTCTGCCCACATACATGCATTACTTTTCATCTTCACCTAACTGAATAGATGTTGTTTCTTCTCTTGGCTCCATTCTTTCTTCATCATTCATTCTCGGATCTAAATCCACCATAACCACCATATTCTTGCGTTCTTCTTTTTGTATCATCATTCTCGACTCTTGTTTCATTTTTAAACCTACCACATAACATTCTCGGGAAACTCTCTGATCAACATAAATAGTTGCTACATCATCCTTTTCAGTTGGAAATTTCATGACCAAGTGTGTTGTTGACACTATGGCTCCTAACTTGTTTAAAGAAGACCTTCCCAAGGCATTATATGAAGTGCAAGCATCTACCACCAAGTACATGATCTTAATTGTCTTTGTTGCATTTCTTCTTCCAAATGTTGTCGGCAAATCAATATATCCTTTAGTATCAATCCTCTATCTCGAGAATCCAAGTATTTGTTCTCGAAAGGGTACCATATCTTCCTCCTTCATATGTAACCTACAAAAAATTTCTAGAATAAAATATCAACTGAACTTCCTTAATCTACAATAGTTTTCATCACGACATATTCTACAATTTCCACTGTTATCACCATTGGATCGTCTTGTTTTGGATCAATCTCTTGAAAATCTTCATCAGTAAAAAACATTGGTGGCAGACTTCTCTTTTTAAAAATAAGGTTAACCATTCTAGCATTCCTCTAATGTTTCTTTCTTGCCGACGAAGACTCTCCTCCAGAAAAACCTCCAGAGATCGTATTGATGGAACCTTTGACAGGTCTTCCTAGACTTCATTCTTGGTTTCTCCTCATTCGTTGAGGGTTATGATAACTTCTTTCATTTCTTCTTTCAACTCTCTCTTCCCTTCTTTCATCATTCCTTTCGATCTTTCTAATATCCCTTCTTTCAGGTCGTTCTTCCCTCCTTCATCTTTGACAAAACGTTTCAACTGTCCAACTTGAATCAACTCTTCAATTCGGTCTTTCAAAGCTACACATTATTCTATATGATGGCCATGATTCTTGTGATATTGACAATGTTTGCTATGATCTGCTCTCTCTGGAGTTTTTGCCTTCCTTGATGGTGGTATTATCTCTGCTGCCATTGCTTCCTGTAGAATTTGAGCCTTATTAGTACTTAAGGGCATATACTGTTGAAACCTTCAGCCACGAGGCTCCTCTTTTTCCCTTCTAAACGGATGTCCTCCTTCTTTTTCATTCATCTTTTTTTCACTTCCTCCATCTACCCTTGCTTGATTTTGGAATTCTCTTAACTCTTCCATTTTCATAAACTTGGATACATGTTGCCTTAACTCATAAAGATTAATTGTTGATTTTTTTTGCAAAGGCTATCAGCAAATGGTCCTGATTTCAGTGTTGTAATCTAATGATGCATTGTGACCTCCAGACTAAGGTTACGAATACTCAACGCCACCTTTTCAAAGGGTTCAATAAATGCCCTTAAGGATTCTCTTATTTCTTGTCTTATGTTCACTAAAGCAATTGATGTCAAATGATGTGGTCGGCTTATCGCGAACTATGCTCCAAACTTCTCTACCAAAGTATCAAAACAATCAATACATAACGATGGTAATCGGTAAACCAACTTAAAGTTGTCCCTTTCAAAGTTGTTGGAAACACTCGACACATAATAGCATTATTCCATGTATCCAAACTTATCTAAGTTGTATATATTGCAATATGCTCGTCAGGATCTGTACTTCCATCATACTTATCCATGGTTAAATTCTCCCAATTTTTAGGCAATGGAGTTTCTACAATGTCAATAGAAAATGGATGTTTTCTAACAGACATTCCGGTAAACGTACCAGAAGCCTCTAGTAACCTCTTTCTTGTTACTTGAAAGCTTTAGTCATTGTGCACCCTTTGATGGATTTGTGTTCTGGGTTGGACAGTTTCAAATGATGTATTTAAAAAAAAATCTTCATTTAACATTCGCTTCATATATGCATTTTTTGCTCTCAACATGCTCAACTCCTCTTCATTACTCTTCTTTAATATTTCGAACTCTTTCTGCAATTCCTTCAACATAGTCATTGACATAACGTTTTGATCCCCTCCCTGCTCCATAAATTGCTTTCCTCTTTCACTCATCTTTTTACTCCTTTCAACGAACTTGCTTCTCTGCCCCCACGATGGACGCCAAAATGTTCTTACAAAGGCCTAGAAGCAAACTTCTTTCTCTTGGATCTTCTGATTTCTTGGTCCTTTTTCTCGATTTAGGGCTCTCGGTTTGGGCTCTTGGTCTCCTCTCGGTCTCCTCTCATGGTAGATGTGTGTACCTACAAGGCGCTCTGTGCCAAAGTCAGAATCAGTTTAAAATACTTATCAAATAAAATCACTCTACTTACCTCTTGGGTTAGTCACCTATTTATAATGTTTTCTTATTGGGCTCAGAACCTATTTGGCCTTTTTTCTTTTTGTACCTAATATTTATTAAACACGCACATGTACATTTGGGCTTGTTTTAGGGTTTTGCTATAGTAAATAATTTAATATTATTGATTTATTTTTTTCTTTACATTTAGTTTTACGTCTAACTTTTCGGTCTAACTTTTCAGTCTAACCTTTCGATTTGACTTTTCAGCCTAGATCACCTTCTGATCTTATCTTTCGATCAAGACAGTACAGAGGTTAAAGACAATTTAAATACAGTTTTCCTTTATTAATTATCTAAAACGTCTTTTAAAAACAAAATTGTGTCCAAACTTCAAATGTTGAACTTTAAATTGAACTTCAAACTTTAAAAGAAACATTTCAAATACATTGTGATGTTATCTCAAAATAATTGAAATTGGAAAAAACAAAACAAATACGTGTGAATTTCCATGCATGCAGCATGATCGCTCATCCACCACCAGAAGTGTACACATATCATTATATCCATTGCATGTATCCCAATAGGGCTTTGTTTTAGTTCTGAGTATCAATCAAATAATTGTGGAGGATTCATATTAAGTTCGAAATGAAGCCATTGCATTCAATAAAAGGGCCACTAATAAATGCCTTGATTGATTGTGATGATTATTGACTGTAACCTGTATGAATGGTTTGTGAAAAAGTGTTGATAGCCAATGAGAAGTTGCTACGAGTCATTCTGCAGCACCACATACCAATACTGTTTTGCAATCCAACTGGTTGGTAAGCTGATACTGTCTTCCGTACTAAGAATATTTTGCTTTCGGAGTGCACGCGTATCTCTTTTCCGCCAACTCTACTTATATGCATATTGGTATTGTACAAGTATTACTTCAGTATTCAAACATATACAATATCTATTTCGTTACAAAATAGTTTAAAGTTGGTGTTGAGAATAATCAAGATATATTTTAAAGATAAAATTTTATAATTCAAACCGCTATTAAAATAAAGACTTAAATTCACTCTTAGTTGTAAGAACAACTAGATTTACAAGGTCTGATAAAAACTAGGGTTGAGTAAACTTCTAGATCCTTTCACATGAACGATAGACTAAATCATTTATTGAATAAAATTAAATAACATAATAGATTTATACTAATTTATCTAAATAATGAGTAAGTCTAATTTTTTTTAAAACAATTTTTAACAGATTTTGTTAATTAAAGATTTGTTATTTTTTTTTGTTAATTAAAGATTGACTACAATTGAGAATACAGATTACTTTAGGATACAGTAAGTATATAACTGTTTAATTATTTATAGTTAAAATTTGGGTAACTAATTAAATATAAATTTAAAAATTAGTTTATAAATATATTAATAAAAAAATATTTTAAATACTAATAATTTTGTTAATTTATAAAAGTATATAATTTAGTTAATATAATAATTAATTATTTTTTATTTACAAAATTAGTTTTTATTTAATAATTTTCTAATTAAAATTAAAAAAAAATTAAAGTGCACTAAGTGACTTCATAGAGTAAAAAACATAAAGGTTTACATTCTCCCAAACAAAAACTTAGACTGTAAATGTAAACTTATAGGTCTACACATATCTTTTGTATTGTTATATTCCAACTTAGTTCTATTTAAGCATGATAAATACCAATTGGTCAAAATCTATCGATAATTAATAATATTATTAAAATAGTATAACCAATTTTCTATATGAGGGTGTTCAGCAGTGAGTACATAAATGAATATGTAACCACTATAACAAGATAATTTAATAGTTAGACTTAAAGTTAATCCATTAATATTTGTGATCTTTGTCAATTGCATAAGTTAATGTTGCATGTCATGATTGATATTTGAAAGGGTGACATTATTTTGATGTTGCAAAGCTTATGAAAATATATCTCATACAAACAAAATAATGATATTAATAATGTAAATAATATAAAAAATATATAAAATATTAATAATAATTATTATTATTATAATTACAATAAGTATAATCATAATAAGAATAATAATAATCTTGACAAGTAAGTTTGTTTGATGTATTAGTTAAATATTCTCTGTTCACTCAAATAACTTGGGTTTGAATCCCTCTACAACAACAGTTTGTTGCCAATATGAATAATAATTATAAACAAAAAAATAATAATAATAAATGAATTTTTTTATTAGTCACGATTTCAGTTACCCATAGACACATAATTCGTAACTAAAACCATTTTTTTATCGACAATGAATAAATTAAATAAATTGAAGTATTTAAGGGTTGCTCCAACCCATATACAAAACACCCTAGGCTAATGTCTCCTAACAGACATAGATACAAAAATGAATAAAGAAAAAGCCCAAAGGAGAATATTAGCTACCCCTTATAGCATACCTCCTAATATAAAACCTCTATATCATACTCAAGAACCTGCTTACAAGTCCCTACACCACCCCCAAAAGAATATTTCCAACACCATACCATTGACAAAACATTGAGACTAAGATTGTTGTCATAAGAAAAAGTTCACTTACCCTAACCACCTTCATTACAGTTTCACAATTACCTTATTAATTGATATAGTATCGTGGCAACACACAACTGAACACCAAAGATAATGCTCCTTTGTTTCTTGGAATTTCCCTGACAGAGAGATATTTAGGAGTTGGCACCTCCAGGCATAACACCACAAAGAATTTGCATCTCCAAGAGTTGTTCCAGAGAATGCAACACCACCTAGAAGGATTGGTCATTTTTTACCATAAACTCTTGTATTGACTCGTGAGGCAAAGAAAGTTGCAGTTCCCTCCTTTGTTGCCACCTCTACACGTTGTAGACCTATTTTCAGACAGACATGTCCAACATATGTGCCTAATCAGTGGCTTGATTGCCACTACTGCAAATCCAAACCTATAAGTATTGGCTCTCAGATATTCTTACATACGCTACAAACCTTTCCTGACTTATATGAACTAATAGAAAAACATAATTATAGCACATTATAAGACAAATACATATTAGTGGAATCAAATTTTGCTTCTATTACATCTCTTCCTTTTCTACTATGCCTTATCCTATACCAGGAGCACAAAACTCAATTGTTGATTATGGTATTTTCTTTTTAGCTAATTTCATATATGACATAGGTTTCATACACCACTCAGAATATGTGAAATCATGAGCTAAAGATGTTTTTCTCACAGTTTATGTTGATAGAGGAAAGCGCAATAGTAAATCGGATCTGGTTGTGTGTTTGGATAGCAGTTATAGGAGAATTGTGGAAGCATAGAAATAAGAAGATTTTCAGGAATGGGCGTGTAGATCACTCGAAGATTTTCTCGATGGCGCAATTGAAGGTTTGGTCGTGGGTGACAATGAAGGTACGCCTAACTTGTTTTTCGTACTCATATTAATGTCTTGAACTTTTGGTCTATATGCGGTCTATAAGAAAAGATAAAGGTTAGTGGAGAGGTAGGAATAATTGTGCTTATGAGTAATGTTAATGGATTGATTTGTCTTATAGTTGTGTATAAGGGTTGAAGTATCTTTGAAATACCTCTATTATATATTCTTTTATTGTCGATAAAAAAAAAGTCAACCGCTCCTTGCATGTAATTCATTAAATAACCTTTAGTTGCACCAACATGAAAATCTCTAAATGCATGGTCCACTCTACCATTCTTAGATTCTATCCTATTCCTTTGCTTCCACAACTCTCCAATTATAACAATCCACATACATTCCTAAATCCTATTTGAAGGTCACATACATCCCCAATGGAAGACACAACCTATACCCATACCTACCCGTTATCATCCTTATTCCTGATGGAGAAATAATAACGTTTATGTGTATAAGTATATATAAAATTATATGAGCTACATTGCATGAGAATTTACAGAAGTGGATTTTTTTTTTTTTTACAATTTATTGAATTAATAATCTTTTTAAGAAATTACTCATATTAATAAGTTGTGCTTAAAGGTTAAGGCTTTTACTTTCATTTATTTTACTGAAATTATGTATGCAAATATAATTTCACTTCTTTTTAGTTGAAGTAGTATTTATAATCATAACTTCACCTTTTTTTTAACTAAAATTGTATTTACAAGATTATTTTTCAATTAAAAATGTACAATTTGAATAAAAGAAAGTAAAATTATAAATAATAAATAGAAAGACAAGTTTTGTAAAACTAAATTAAAATCGTGCTTTTTAGTTAAAAAAACTAAAGTTATATACTAATTCATACCTCAATTATTTTTTAATTTATCTATTTTGATAAATTACGGAAAAAAATTGTACCACTTTTTCCTAAATTTTGCACATTGCATTGCATGCATGTCCGTCACACTCTTGCACTTGTAATTCCTAACTTACGGATCACGGGTTCTAATTAGTATCAGTCTCTCTCATAGAAACCCTAGCTCTTCCTCCATCTACCTACATTATTGGGACATGAATTGAGTTTAATACCGTAGCCCACTTGAATAAATAATAGTATATAACGCCAAAGATGATGGTCAAATCAATTATTAATGATGAGGCTCTATTAGTTAAACCCTACAAAAATTCTCAACTCTGTTTATGTGGAGTAGTAAACATCACAAGTTGATACTTTTATTAGGGTTCAAATCCATTCATGTCGGTAGTTGGTGATCAAGAACAACGAGCATGAAATATCTCCTCGACCTACTTTCATGGGATGACCTTCTTCAACCTTGTACAAATGACTTCAGATGAAGTGAAATATATAACTAGTTATTATCCACTCACAATTTTTTATACATACAAGTTTTCATATCAAATGCTATGAACAACGTACTTCATCATAACTTTCTAAAACAAGACACTAAGCTGGTTTATTAAGTCTAGATGAAATGCGTTTAAAACTTATAAACAAAACCATAATTATTATTTTTTATGTGCAATAAGAAAATAATTAATGAAAATATTTAAGAGATTTTACCCTTATATAAAAAGTAATTATTATAGTCCATGTATGTAATGAAACTTTTATTTATCATCCTTGAGTGAAATAACTAATCCAAAAAATAAGAAGCCCAAAAATATGTAATGAACCTTTTATTTATCATCCTTAAGTGAATATAACTAATCCAAAAAGTAAAAAAAAAAAAACCCAAAAATAAGTAGCAGCACAACAATCGTAATAATATGATTCTTGATAAAACATGTTTCTTAAAATTTACAAACAAAACTTCATATATATTAGTTAAGAAAATTCTTTCATCATATGATCCTAATAATTGAAACACGTGGAATATCGATATTTTTTCACATTATTTAGAAGAAACCAAATAAATTTTAGAATTATTTCATATTTCCTTTATTGAATTAATTAACGAAGGATGTGTGGAACCATGGAGCTGCCATTTAAATATCTAGGAATTCAAATTGGGGAAACCCGGGAAGGATATCCTTTTGGAAAGAGATTAACCAAGGGGAAAGACAACCACTTGTGCTTTACGGGGAAGGTGTGCCTACTAAAATCGGCTATCCCTTGTGCTTTATGGGGATCTCTAAATAGGAGGAGGGTAGTAGTAAGGAATGAAGATGGCTAAGGGATATTAGATGGGCAACTATAGGGGTAGGATCAAGGAAAGTATGAGAATAATTTGGAGTGCTAAGTAGGAATGGTTAGAGAATTAATTTCTGGAATGATAGGTGGGTTGGGGAGGAAACTTTGGTTGTTATGTATCCAAGACTCTACACAAACCACATCAATAGAAATGCTAGGGGAGATGGGTGAGTGGAACAATAACATATGGTCCTGGAAGTTAAATTGGAGAAGTAATAGTTTGAATGGGAAGTAAACCAAGTTAATAGTTTGGAAAGTAGGATCACAACAAAATAATTGTGTTATGATAAAATAGATGTGTTGAAGTGGAAAAATTTGGAATCTGAAACTTATTTTAAATCCTAAACCCTAAACCTTAAACTTATTCTATAAGTTTGGCCTATAGAACTTTATTACAAGAGTATTTGGGGGAAGATGGGACCTATTTAGAAAGATATGGGAAGTTAAAATTTTTCCTTCGACTTAATTTTTTGTTTGGAGGGTTGGCTAGAGTTTCCACTAAAGATAATCTCCTAAGTTGAGGAATTTTGTTATAGAATATAACCTGTCGAATGTGCTCCTTGGAATGAGAAAGTGTAAATCACCTTTTCTTTATGTGTAAAATTGCTACAGGAGTATGGAACCTGTGTAATAAACATGTAGGTATCAACATTGTTATGAATTTCAAAGCTAAAAACTATTTCAGCCTAGATGATCTTAACAATAAACAAAATACAATTTGGAGAGGTATGCGGATGACAATTGTATGGAAATTGTGGAACCATAGAAATAATATGGTCTTTAAGCCGGGTAAGATGGACTGTGTGAAGGTATTCACAATTGCTCAGTTGAGATGTGGGGGTTGGGTAACTAATAACTATCCTAGAGTTACTTTCTCTTACTCGAGTGCTTGTGTCTTGTGGTTTGCTTAAAAACTTTATAACCTAGAAGGTTTGACTATATGAGTTCAATGATCATGATAGAACAACTAAGATGATAAAGCATAATCTGGATGATTTTTTTCTTAGTTGTTATATCGACTTTGAGTTTGCTTATGTGGATAGAGGATCTAAGATAATAATGCATAGTATGAATAATTTTTTCTTAATTATTATATCAACTTTGAGTTTGCTTATGCTAATAGAGCATTTAAGATAATAATACATAATGAATAATTTTTTCTTAATTGTTATATATCAACTTTGAGTTTGCTTAGTGTGTAGGGAATTAAGTTAGCATGTGGTGGACCAAATTATGTAGTTGAATGCTACATCTCTAAGTTTAATTATGTAAGGTCATTTTTAGTCACATCTTCATGGTTTGGATGCAAAGAAAGGAGGTTGCAAGATATTACATAGCCTAGCCATGGGCAAGAGATTTGTACATGGTTTGGATTTTTTTTTCAGAAACAATGTTTTTTTTTTATGAAAATTGGATTTGGTTTTTTAGCGGTACATCTATCATAGGGATTTTGTTTTCGTGCATATTGAGTTTTGTAAGCTAGATACATCTCAAAATATGTTGTATAATAGTTTAAACATCTTTTAAATACTTCATTTATTTATCTTATTCTTTGTAAATAAAAAGTAAAAATTTAATAATATATTATATCTTTTGAATATCTTTAAAAATACAATATTTAGACTTTTTGTCGAATGTAATACATGTCGGAAATTAAAGACTATAATCTGTATTATGCCATCAATTAGTGATTAGCCGCTTATAATATAGTTTTTAAGGTATTACGTTTATCTTTGGAGACAAAATTGTTGTTTGTAACAAATAAATAGATTATATTTTGACAAATGATTGGAACGACCCAATCACTAATTGTTACAGAAAATGTCATCCTCGACAACCCTATGTTAAATAATGTTATTATTAAAAACTCAAATAATTATAAGATTGACAAAGATAACAAATAGTCTTAATTAGTAGATTCAAACCAGAAGAATGTAAAAGTACCTGTATATACCTTTCATATAAAGTCGAAGAAAAAAGAAGATGAGTAGATAGAAAAATTCAATGCATGAAGCCTCCTAAAAAAGGAATTCCCTTTTGTTGGGAGTTCTTGAAATGCATCATTCAATTGAGGAAAGTCCTAAAATGTTTCAAGAAGTGACATCTATAGTACTATAATCTTCTCAAAACCCCCAATTCTAACAAGTTTTGTATCATCATTCATATAAGGGATTAATTGCATGATGTGGATATATATTAGGACATTTATGTAGATAATGATTTCAAAAGAGTTTTTTCATTCCCCATTCATTAATGATGTCAATGAAACTTATCAACAAAACTGCATAATTACTTTGAGGATTTATGTCTAATTAAAATTCAATCCAGTTTATGATATATAAACATGTTATAAAACGACTTTCATGGTCAATTAGACCTTTCTAAACTAAAAATACATTTGAAGTTTTAAAGTTTGATTGATCAAACTTCTTTATAAATGTTTTGCATGCTAAAATTAAATTATATATACATAAGTTAATAAGTAGATGCTCTCACTATATATTTTCTAAATTATTATTTTTAACATGTACGCATAAACTATACTTTTAATTTATAAAAACATTATTTCAATTCTTTTCATTTTATTTTATAGAATTATTTTTTTTAACATTTCCTAGTATCCAAATAAGAATTCAAATTATATTTTTTAAAACGTGTCAGAAAATCATTCCATGAATTTAAAATTAATTCTATTAATAAATTAAACATGTTAAAAGGTTACAAAATAATATATATATATATATAGGAACATCTTTCACCCAATTTAAACTTTTTACTACTAATAGGATATTCAACTTCATCTTCCATTCTGTTTTTTACTTTAATTTTTAAAAGAGAACAACTTCAACCATCCACCCACGAAAAAGTTGTAAAAATCTCCACTCATTTGCTATTCTTAGTTATATAGACTTTGATTTTATGTTTTACATCAACCTTGCAATGTTTTTTCCATAAAATCACTCAAACCAACAATCAAAATCCACCGATATCCCAATATAATGACAAATAATTTCTTACGGTATTCGCAATTAAGAAAATTTTTATAAAAAATATAGTCTTTTTCTTATATAAATTGCATCATTTTTTATTAAATTATAATTTTAGTCTTTCTAATCCTTAATGTCTCCAACTTCTGTGTATGTGGTTTTAAAAAGTCTATAAGGTTTAATATTTAATTTTTTATTTTTTATTTAATTATTTTGGTTCAGTTATAAATCAAAATCACAGAAAAAAGTAAATTCACATATAGAAGTCAGAGAAACAAAATTAAAATTAATTATAAATTCTTATATGAGTGTAATTTTTTTCCACTGGGATATAAATTACTCCTGCAAACCTTGTTAGCCTGGTTTATATATTATGTAAAAAAAAAAAAAAACATTTTGGGGTATTTGATTTCGATGCGACGTCGCACCTATAACAACATAGTGGCCCTGATTTTGCAGCGAATTTCGCCTGTCAATTATTGTGGAATTTCACCAACATCTTTTTTGGAAATTTACATAATTTTTTTAACTTTTATATAAATGGATAAAAAAATTTAAAATTATAAAAATGGAGTTTTTTTTTTCTTAATTGTGTCATTAGTTACGAGACTCAACTTGATAAAACTTTGTTTCAACTATTTTCTGTTAGTATTTTTTTTAACACTATTAAAAAAAATAAGAAAATAGTGCTTCTTATTTAATGCGGCTCAGCCTTAAACGCATTTGTAAAAACGAAAAAGACAAAAAATCAATATTTTTATCCATTTTACTTACATTCAAAAAAATCTTCCCTTCAGACAGACTGAACCTCGTCAAGCCTGTAAAATGCGGTGGCATTTTTTAAATTAATTTGATTTACAAATGCGGCTATTTGAACAACCGCATTTATAAATCAAGCGCTTTGATTTACAAATGCGGCTAAAAGTAATAACCGCATTTGTAAATCGAAGCGTTTGATTTACAAATGCGGTTATTCAAATAGCCGCATTTATAAATCAAAAAGCTTGATTTACAAATGCGGTTTTTACATTTAGCCGCATTTGTAAATTGTTTTTATCCTAAAAATTTTACGCGCTCAACAGTTTCGAAGTTCATTCTCCGTTTGCGCTCATCTCTTCTTCGTTTTCTCTCGTTTGCGAACTTCTGCATTTTCGAAGGTACGTTATTCGTTTCCATTGCCCCTCAACTGCATTGAACTCCATTAATGGCTTTCGCTTTCCATTGTGCTTTCGTTTTTAATGGGTTTCGCTATGCATTTGAAGGTATATTGTTCTATTGGTTCGCTGCTCCGCCACTGCTTCCTCCGCCTCTCTTGCCGCCACTGTCGTTGTTCCTCTTTCTTCCCTTCCACTCTTCACCAACAACGTACCCACAAGGTTAGCTTTTACATTTTTTAATTTTTTTTTGCATTTTTTGGATTTTGTTTTATGTATTATAATTTATTGTGTATTTTAAATTTTATATTATTTAGTATTTATTATATTTCGAATTTGTATGTTTTTTATGTATTATAATTTGTATTTTTCAAAATTTATATTA
>Ga0123342_1005323_pt1 | contig 18770 bp, 8 predicted proteins | sample Turbeawhitnodule_FD_89960 | JGI IMG/M metagenome (GOLD analysis project Ga0123342, IMG submission 89960) | Root nodule microbial communities of legume samples collected from Mexico - Turtle bean Mexico white nodule | ecosystem: Host-associated > Plants > Roots > Nodule | place: Mexico: Nepantla...
AGTACTATAAAAAATATATATATACTATATAAATAAAATGCGTTTATAAAAAATATATTTATATATATAATATAATATATACAAAAAAAAAAAAATATATATATATATATATATATATATATATATATATATATATATATATATATATATATAACAACTAATATGTTTTTACACACATTTCTGTTGCGTTGTAGAAGAGAAATCCTTGGTGTATATGACTGAATTATTTGATGAGTAGAAGAGTTTTAATGGTTTATTTTAGAGGTGATTCTATCAGAGTTTAGGATTTATGTTTTATGTTTGTGTAAAGAGATAAGAGGGAAATGTGTCTTAGGTTGAATTTTTGAATGAGATATTTCTAAAATATTTTTTATTTAGTTATTTGTTATTTTCAGATAAAAAAAAAGAGAGAGACCTTGTGTATATTTTTCTATTTCCCGTATTAAAATAAGATAATCATAATATAATAGAAAAATGATAAGGAAATTATTTTATAATGAATTTAATAATTATAATATTAAATAAACAACTCAATTCTTGGCAATGGTTGAAATGAAAATTAACAATTTTTTTTTCTATAATTGGTCTATATATACCCAATTTATGATTAAAATTTCTTGAATGATTGTTGCTTTATGGATGTATGACTGTAAAGTATATTTCTTTAAGCTATAAATTATTTAGCTAGTTGGGAAATGTTTTTTTTGTTAGTAATGCATGGTAGTGAATTGAAGTTAAAGGAATGTCAATGACAAGATGGAGGTTTCTATACTTTTGGTGAGTTTTGGTGTTTTAGAAGTTGCAGATTGCAACTCTTAAAGTAGACCATTCGAGACGGGGTGCTTGCTGGTGTAGGTTTTTTTTTTAGTTTTCTTAGTTTATGCAGTAAACAACACTTATCTATTGCTTTTTGGGTGTTTTTATTGTTTGGAGACCTCTTAATCTGGTTTTTTGTTTGCGTAAAAGGGTTGGGATACCCCTAATGTATCCCTCTTAATTTAATTTCATTCTTTGTTGATAAAAATAAAAATAAAAATAAAAATGCAGGGTGTACAATACATGAATAGAAAGACATGATCTGGTGGTCCAGACTGGAGTGCTAGATGTTGATGCTGCAATCATCTTTGCAAAATGGTGCAATTCAATCTCATACGCAGAATTGGGATTGGACATTATTTTTATGGATGGACTAAGTGGAAATTATGTCTTTGAGGAGTTTAAACATATTCATGATCTTAATATGATTGTATTTTGTATAATATCTTTTTGTAATTTGTGTTGTTTGTACTATGAAATATATATGTTTTGTATAAGGTTGTGGGACAACTAAGTACATCTGAAATAAGACTTCTTGACAGTTGATTCTTCATAAAGTTATTAGTAGAGTAGGGTTTTGGAGGAACTTTTATGATGATATTGGTTTTGGAACAAGAGTATATATATGTATAGTTTTCTTGGATCTTCTAGGTTTGGCCGGAAGTCCTCTTTGTTGGATCTTCTTTTTGTAATTGGATTGGAGCATCAAGTGTTTTATATTATTTTATTTATTATTTATTGATAACAAAAAAAATCTTTGATATCTAACCTATTTTATGAGTATTGATAAAAGGCTTAGGTCTTTCCTTAAGTTCTCTAAGTTACTATTATCCTTGTTGATGATGTCATACGATCTTCCGTCGGTGTGGGTGGTGTATTTGTAAAAAATACTCAGATACTTAAGTTAATACTCAATATAAGAAAATATGTGAATATAATAAATATTGTTTAATCCACTTTTTACCCAGATTTACCTATAAATAGAGTGATAAAATTAACAAAACAAAAACCGTAACTTTGGCATAATTAACAAAAACAAAAACCGTAACAATATAACAATATGAACCCAAAAATCCACCTAGATATTACCAAATATAGTGCAAAACTGGAAGGCTAATGTTTGCCCAAATTTGAGCAGCACAACTTATCTAGTCACATCACTTTAATTACTGTCCACACAAATTTTGTTAAAAATGTTAAATTAAATGAATGTTTAATTTAGTTTTATAAATTTTATGGCTCTCAATGTATTTTTTTAATCAATTTTCTCAGTCAAACAATATTATTTTTCCTAGACAACGTCAAATAGTTTGTTTCAATAGTAAAATTTGTTAAGCAACATTGCTTAACTTTAATAAAGTTTTATAACCTTCATTCACCATACATACCAACATTAATTTTTAAGTACTAAAATACAACTTCTAGCATTACAAAATAAACTAATTTCATACTGATTAAAAATACAACTTAAATTCATTTAATATTTTTTATTTCTCAAAATAAAGATATGCATTTTTTAAATTATCGCAAGCATATTGATTAGAAATGATATCGTGTTTAAACATATGTTTTTGAAATTATAACATTAGTTATAACCCAATTAGTAAGAATTTGTTTATATTTAACTATACTAACTAATTATAGAAAATACGTATAAATTTTATGTTTTTTGCTTTTTAGAATTTTTTATAAATAAGTATAGTTTATTTATGTTTTTTTTTAATATATAGATTTTGATATAATTTTTTTTTTTATAATATTTTTTTATGTGATGATAGATAATTGTTATTACTTCAAAGTGTCAGTATAACTAAGATACATAATAATACTTAACATAATACTTTTATATGAAAATTACATTAAATGTCATTTGTTTATATATTTGAGTTTGGATGAATTATTATGTAGTTTACTTATTTTTTAAAATGTAGAGTTTAATAATTTATTGAAAGCTTTAAATAACAATAATTTAGTCTTTATTCCCTTGTTTGGAGTAGCCGCCGAAATTGAAAATTGTAGATGTAATGTAATCCATTAATTCCTCTTTCTCTGATAATTTAAAATTGCATATGTTCTGCTAACATCCCAAGATTTTGTTACAATCTTTTCTTTTCTCATCACCATTTTTATGGATGGGTTGCACTGAGTGTAATTTTCTAACTTTGGTAAAATTCCAAAGGCAAAAAATACACAACACAATAATTTGTTACTTTCAACATTTTAGCCTTTTACATATTTTGGTAGATTGGTAAAATTACAAAGGCACAAAAAGATATAACACAATTGGTTACTTTGAAAATTTAACTTTTTACATTATGGAGGTTGAAATATTTTTAACCTTTTACATATTTTTGGATATTGGTCTTACTAAGTTTAAGATAACCAAAAGTAACGAAACATGTAGAGGTTTCATATTATGCATGCTCAAATTGTGTTGGATCATAAACATAGCAAACTTATTCTATAATTATTTTAGAGATTGTTAGATATTGTTACTAACTATTTTTTGCTTGATTTATATAAATTTATGAAAACCTTCTAATCTCTCTATAAATTTCTTTTAAGTCTCATGTGAGAATATTTTCTTAATATTAAGTTATTCTAATTTCAAATCTAGTTGGGTAGGAATGGTTAGATGTAGTAAGAACATTTCTTCAAAATTTATGTACATGGGATTCAAGTTTTTTTTTTTTAATCTTAAATTTAAACATTACTACAATTTTTTTACAGACATGTCTTAAATGTTCAATTTATTTTATTAATTTTTGCTTATTAAAAAAAAATCACTTATTTTTTTTCATGTCTTTCTTACATATGATAATTTCATTAAATCATATGTTTGATTTTCTTTTAGGGATTGAATTTCTTCTTCAAGATGTACATTTATTTTTTTTATTTTTTCAGTGACTTCTATGAAGCTTTGTGATTTCTCTTTATTAGTAAATTTGACATAAACATTTTCTTGATGATTGCTTTTTTCTTGTTGAAAGTCTTACTTCGGGACGTTTTCACATCATTCACCTCTTCTTTATTCACTATAAGAAAATCATGAAATAGAAACCAATATTTAGATACCAAAATAATTAGTTGCAATAGTAACTAAATTAGAGACCATATTGAAAATTAAAACAAAAATTGGTTTCTAAATTAGTTTCTATTATTGTTAAATAGTTTCTAAATTGGTATCTAATTAGCAACCAATGTTTTAGAGACTAAATTTAAAAACTAAATAATTGGTAGTTAAAACCTTGGTCGCTAATTAGATACCAATTTAGAAACTATTTAACAATAATAGAAACTAATTTAGAAACCAATTTTTGTTTTAGTTTCTAAAATAGTCTCTAATTTAGTTATTATTGCAACTAATTATTTTGGTTTCTAAAAATTGGTTTGGTTTCTATTTGATGATTTTCTTGTAGTGATTAATCTCATTCAATTTCATTAACAACACTACAAGAAAATGAGATAAAAATAAATTTTAGTACATATTCTAAGATTTTTTTTCAGAAATTTTAGTTTCTGCTAATTAGTACAAAAATTGCCAAACCTGAAATATGATAATTGGAGTACCATTTCATGACTAAATCTTTGAAAGCATTTGTTTTTGCCAAGCATCTAACATGGTGAATGGTTTTGGTCCCAAGTCTGAAACCTCTTTTTGTATCTATTAAGAACTTTCTGCTTACTAAAACACCACTCATTTGAAACAAGAAACTTATCTAATCTACTTTTTCTTTACCATCTCTAAACCATGTGTATCACATTCCTATAATTGGTATATCAAATAATTGCATCCCTTTCATAAATTGCATAATCTTGACTTTTTATTGTGTTCAAATTTTCATCACATAACATATAATAAATTTTTCTGTGACTATTTAAAAGTTATATTAATAGTAACTTTTAATTGATTGAAAGTATAAAATTTAATGATAATACGTAAAGACTTAAAGATTTTTTTTTAAACATTATAATTTTTTAAAGACTAAATCTATTAATAAAAATTAAGTGAAATTATTTTCTTTAACCAAAAACACTTAAAGATTTTACTTCATAAATTCGAATCACCACGTTTTCGCTCGAGTTAAACTAACTTATAATTCATTTCCAAAAAAAATAAAATTAAACCCATGCATAGCAAGAAAATAAACCAATTTTAAATATGAATATTTTTTTTTATGTTAGCAAACGAAAAACTCTATAAATAAAAAATAAGTATACTTTAAGTATTCCGATCTTTTTAATACAATCATCAAAATTAGTTATCTGTATTCCCACTTTCTCAGTTTGTTTATTATTTTACATGTATTTTTAAAACATAATTATATATATACAATATATAAAATTAAATATTAGATAAATATATTAATTTAATAATTTCAAAAATATTTAATTATACTATTAATAATAATATATAATTATAAATAATAAAAACAATAAAACAAAATTATAATATCAACAAATATATAGTTATATAAAATAATAAATGTATATAATAATAAATATTATTTTTATAAAATTTAATATATTTATTTTAATTTAATACAAAATTATTTTTTATTATATTTTTTTAATTTTTTATTAAAATATACAAGTAATTATAGATATTATGTGTTAACTCAAACCTAAAAAAAATATCATAATTTATTATTTAAATACTTTTTAATAATAAGAGTAAATATAAACTTACTTTTTACAACTTTAAAATAATTTATAAATTTCCTCCCAACTATCATATTACACCTAAATTTAAATAAATCACCTCATAAATCCACTTTATTATCCCTTAATCCAAACAATCTCATACATTCTCATAAATATATTTTCTTGCCCTCCCTACAAATTTTCTCCTCAATCCAAATACAACATAAATCTTCAAAAAAAAATATGGATACAGTTTCACTTCCCCTTAACCTTCTCAACAGTTATCATAGTCCAAATACAAAATTCTACATAAATTTTACAATGAGTTTTGAGAGATTGATGTGTGGTGTTTATGGTTATTGATTTGTCCAGTTTGGGAAGTTGTTGTGTGCTTTATGCAAGTTTTGTTGGTTTATGTATCATTCTCGCATGATCGGTTTGTAGATGTTAGCACTTGGATATTTGGAGTTCTCCAGCCTACTGACAAAAATCTTGTTTAGTTGTTGGATTTTATGTCCTCTAGTGAGGGTGTGTTCTATTTGGTGGATTGATGTAATTGTAATTGTGGGGCTTTTGTATCTTGATCTAGTATGTTATTATGGTTAATGTGTTGTAGGAAGAGTGGTTGATCATATTGAAGTATTTTCTCTGGCACAGGTCAAGGTTTGGTACTGGATCAATTCAAAAATACCGGTCAGTAAGTTTCTCATTCTCTGAATGGTGTCTTGGACCTTTGGTATGTATGCACTCGATTTAATATTGGTGCATTGTTTTATTATTCAATTATTAGTGTTGGGAAAATAAGTATAAGATTAAACTGTGGATTTTAGATATGAAGGTAGAAAATAATGTTTATCTTTTGTTCTCTGTATGACGGGTTGGACCACCCCTTAAGTGAGTCGATTCAATTTAATTGCTTATTGTGATAAAAAAAATGGTTAATGTATTGTAATGTCAGTTGAATTTTTAGATGGTTAGGTGGTAAGAAACTTGTTTTAAGTTTTTGTATAAAAACTGAGACACTTTTAAAATGTTTGTATTTATTTTATTTATTTTTTATTGATAAAAAAACATAATAAAACCGTACTAAAAAATAATATTGTATCAATGAAATTTCTTAATCTTAATCATTCTTTGATGAGTTCTTATTCTTAATAATGTATAACTGTATAAAATGCGGTATAAGTCAGATCATCTAGAGGGAGCAATTTAAATTATGTTATATCAAATCATATCATTAACGTTGCAAGTCCACTCATCTACAGAAAATTTGAATCAAGTTGCGGTTCACTGACCTACTCAAGCAAATTAATTAATGAAATAATTAATACGGACATTGAGTTGAAATCAAGTGAAAATAAAACAAAATGAGATAAAATTTACTAGACAAAGTTTCTATTCATATATATGTGTTGAAGTTTGACTAATTAAAAAGTCTAAAGTGAGAATAAACTAGTGGTTAGTATGTTGTGAATACCACTACAAATAGAGATTTTATGTGTAAGCATAGAGATATTCAAATAATAGAAAGTTTTATTTTTCTCCCAGTTTTGTATTCTTCTGCTTCAGTTTGTTTAGCATTCTTTTTTCATTTTTTTTCTCCAATAATATGTATTTATATAAGTACAAATAAAAGAAAAAAAATTATTATCGACATTTTAAATTACAAAAAAAAAGAAAACAATGGGATATAAAAATATAGTAAATAATACAAACTCTTGTATAAAAGATTTGTTATATTATTATTATTATTCAATTACAAACAAGATTTAATATATGTAAATTGCCTTTTTCATAATATCTTAAAATTTACTAATAATTATTTGTGATTGGGTATCAATATTTTTTCTAAATTATATAGAAATGTGTCTAGCTTAATTTTTAAAATTTATCTTTTTCTCAAAAAGTAAAAATAGATTAAAAACATATCTTGATTTTTTTAAAATTCAATAAGTTATATTTTATGTAAAGAAATGCGTGTCTAATTCAGTTTATTTGACCTTCCTAATAAACCAAAAACCTTTATGATAAGTGTTCTAATATGTCTAATATACTTTCACACATCAAGTCAACATTAAGACTCTTTATATATTATTTTCTCTTTCAATCCACCAAAATACTTTTTAAAACAAAACCATGATTGAACACTGACCTTCAAAGCGGACAATACAACTTTGTATACATCAAAATTATTAGCTGCAAATATTAATTACATCAATCAACTTTGTTTCAATCCTATTTTTACTTGGAGTAAATTAAAAAACCCTCTTAAATTCTATATTCCCAAACATATTGCCATTAAAAAAAAACTTCCTACGTAGAGTAATCTTTTCTTCACCATTCAAAAAGTGTTACAAGATTCTATTCCCATTATCTTAAACCATCCAATAAATCTCACTCTATTTTATTTTCAACCTAGTCGTCGCCTCGTGCTCCTTCGTGAAAAAGACACCTGAATTTTGGATGTTAACGTAACCAATTACACACAACACATGGCAAAATTTGTGTCCCCACATTTTTGTATTTATGTTTTCTAGTTATAGCACTTCATTACAAAACATAAGCCAAGTCCAAGAAGAATCGAACTTTTACACTTCCTCGTGAAAGCTAAGAATAAAGTAAACACAATATACCTAGGTTTTATGCATACATTTATATTTAAGACTAAGACATAAACCTCACCAAAAAGGGTGCAAAAAGAGGAGTTAGAAAAAGGTAAGAAGATATGGAGGAGAAAGAAAAAGGAGGGGAAGAAGTGAAGTACCGTGGTGTGAGAAAGAGGCCATGGGGTAAGTTTGGAGCAGAGATCAGAGATCCAAAAAAACCTACGGGAAGACAGTGGTTAGGAACATTTGACACTGCAGAAGAAGCTGCTAGAGCTTATGATCGTGCAGCCATTGAATTGAGAGGTGGCCTTGCAATCCTTAATTTTCCTCATGCATCAGCAAGTTCTTCAACTACAGCCATTGGAACTTCTTCTTCTTCTTCTTCTTCACAGCAGAAGGAAGTTATTGAGTTCGAGTGTTTGGATGATAAGGTTTTGGAAGACCTTCTTGAATCAGAAGTGAAGAGAAGGAACCCAGATTAACAACACAACCATTTCCTTCTCTCTTAGCTCATTTTTTTATCTGAATTTGTGTTTTAGGGTTGTTTTTCAAAGATCTTCATGCCTCCACCACTTTTAGGGTATTTGGCATTGATTGAACTTTGTATGGTTTTAAAACCTCATGCAAAAAACCTTGTATTGGGAGGGACACCCATATTTTCTTTTTTTCATCTCAACCACTATAATTTTATTCTTAGAGTGGTTATAATTCAGATGTTATTATTCTCAAATTTACTTATGTTAACTTCAGTTGGTATTTTGGTTTGGACTAAGTTCTACAAATACTAAATATTTGTTTTTGAATGTTCATTGCTCCTTGGTGGTGAAGCATGAACTATCCCCTTCGAGAACTTCTTTAACACGTTGCAATGAATTTTTTTTTCTATCATTTCTTTTAGCAAGCTTTTAATTCTATCAAATGGAGTTAATTGAAGTTATTTTCTCTTAAAGCTATCTTCAAATTGGAGTTTTTGGCTGATGATGAAACGAGATGAATTTAACCTGATCAAAGCAGTTGGGAATGTTGAGGTTGGTGGCTTCTTTACACTGCTTTTTTTTATTTTTCGTAGTTTTTTTATAAAAAAATAAAAAAATATTGAAGTATTTGAAGGATGTTCTAACTCGTATATAAGTAAATCTGATAATAGAATATCTATTTAATCTACGTAATACATTCCATCTTTAACCAGGATGTTTTCTTAATAGGATCCAACCATCCAAATCCAGTACAATGCAAATAATTCTCGTACAAACAAAAGATCTAAAACTTGAAAATTTATTAATTTTTTTGGGTGTACAAGGTCATACGAAATTGGAACCTATAATACCCATTTATCCACTTCTTCACATTGAACAAATCTTTGAGGATTCTGTAATTGTATATTCATTTTTATAAAAAATGAATTAAATGTACTATAATGTTATATGCTTTTTTGGCCAACTTGATTACATAGTTCATTTTAGAAAAATACGTGAAAAATCACCATGTGTGTATGCTTTTATTAGGCTATTTCTAATGAGAAAGTTTTTTCTCTTTTTGACAAGGTATACCCAACCTTGTAATAGAGGTTTCAGATGTATGTATAGAATAAGATAGGAAGATTCCTTTTTTTCAGCAATTTTTTATTTATTTATACAAAATATTTGATTATCTCCAACCCTTAATTGTCCATACCCCTTGACCTTGTCTAACTCTTCATTTAAGTTTACATACATTCTTAGGCAAGAGCTAAGAGAAAGATAATAGCAAAATAAAAAATAAAAATGAGACACCGGTAACACAAATAAAAAAAAAAAATCTCTGGTATATATTTTTTTTATCAAAAAAATAAATATAAAAAAACAGTGACACCTCTTTCTAGGGAAAAACCTAATGTACAAATTTACCACCAACTACCTAGATATACATCAGCAGCCAAAACTACCACTCTGGCACATGATCTACTCTCCCTCATTTTACAATTTAAACTTGTCATCATCCCTGATTTTGTAGAAAGTGTGTAGCCATGTTAATGGGAAGAAAAGAAAGAAAGATCTTATACTATGTTAGGAAGGTATGTTTTTATAATTAGTTGCAATAGTAATTAAATTAGAGATTATTTTAAAAATTAAAAAAAAATAGTTTTTAAATTAGTTTATATTATTGTTAAATAGTTTTTAAATTGATATCTAATTAATTACTAAGGTTTTAACTACCAATTATTTAGATTTTAAATTTGGTAGCAAAAATTTTGGTTGCTAATTAGATACCAATTTAGAAACCATTTAACAATAATAGAAATTAATTCAGAAACCAAAATTTTATTTAGTCCATAAAATTGTCTATAATTTAGTCACTATAACAACTAATTATTTTTTGTCTCTAAAATTAATTTTTATTTCATGATTTTCTTGTAGTGAATATTATTAGAACATCTCGATATTTTGGTTTGATCTTAAGTTTAAGATTTTCCTCTTATAAAAAATTTCATTTAAATATACTATGGATTAAGAATTTGAAATTTAAGATATAGATTCTTGTCAAGTTTCATATTTTTTTTATCAGCAAAGAATATAATAAATAAGTAAAGAGATACTTCTTCTGGTACCCCAACCCGTATTGAATAACGTCTAAATCTGTTATTGATTGTTTTTTTCTTATTCTGAGTGGTGCATAGATTCCTGACCTGTATGTTTTTTATTAAGTGACTTTGAACTTTGTGGTAGTTGTTCTTGTAAGAAGGGTTTTAGTTTATTCTTTTGCTTGAGTTGTTTGATTTTCTGTAGTACAGTATGGTATAAGCAAGCTGGAAGGAGGATTTATGGGTCTTGGAATGTTATGTCCTATATAAATATTGAACTACCTCTTAAATGATTCATATTTATTTATTTTTTACTTGTTAGATAGAAAAGTAACAAGAGGCCTTAAGACTTAATTTTTTAAACATTCCTCCCATACAAAACTGCTAGAACTAACCAACTAGAGCCTTTACATCAGCCGCAAAACCAAAAGAAAGCTGCATAAATGGCTACATAAAAGGCACCAGCAAAACAGACCATAAAAATCAAAAGAGCGCTTCAAAAAATCTGCACAAGCTCTAACCTGATAACTTATTATAAAAGAAAATAAATAATATGATAAGTAAACATTAAAGATAAAGCTTAATGATAAAACTTAATGAAAGGAAGTTTTTTTATAACTTACCCTTGTGACTTTTAAATATGTGTTGGACTTTTATATAACAAACACTATCAAATGTACAATTACCAAACACTTTGTTATATTCAAGAAAAAAACACTAATTCCATTAATAAGTTTTACTTAGTCTTGGTAGGATGCTTTAAGGAAGATGTCTTTCCTAAATTCATATATTGATTGTTAACCGTATGGAGGAGGGGGAAGAAATTTTGAAGTTAGTTTTGAGTAGGTAGTCAGTAACGGAAATAAAATTTTGTTTTGGATGATGAGTGGGTGGGATTTGAAGCTTTGAAGAGTAGGTTTTATGAGGTTGTTTTCTTTAAGTATTAGCAAATATTTTTTTTTTTATTCTTTTGTCTTTCGACTCTTGAAATTGGGTTCTAGTTTAGAGAAAATGTTTGTTCAACTAGGAGAAGACTCACAAACTTAAGCTTTTACAGGTGCTTCAGGGCACGTCTTGTCTTGGGTAAAGAAGACTGCTAGGTGTGGAAGGACGACGTGTCCTCTGGGTACACGGTCAACTCGATCTACAATATTTTAATAAATTCTTGTGACTGAAAGAGTTTGTTTCTGATCAAACTTTTTTGGAAGCTCAAAGCTTTTGCCTTCTACTCACTTTATAGCTTGGAGGGTTATGGGTAATACGATTGCATTTAAGGCCAATCTTGTAAGGCGAGGGGTAACAGTTAATTGTATCTCTTGTTGTATGTGTCGGGAAGAAGAGGAGACAACAAGACATTTGTTTTTTTAAGGTAAAATTGCTTAGCTAGTTTGAAATCAATGTTATGCTTGGATTAGGGTGGCGTCGATAGATCATTTTGATTGTGGTTCACATTTGTTACACTTTAATTTGTGCAGTGTTTCAGACTATGTTAACGTCGCTTGGAGAAGTATTTGGATTGTAGTCATTGGAGAGATTTGGATGCATAGAAATAATCACGTCTTTAAAAGAAGAGTGATTGAGTAGTCTGGATTGGGGTGCCTTAGTTTTTGCGTTGATAGGTTATAGCTTGGTTGCAGGGCCTCTCTTTGTGTGAAATTATTGGTATATATATAGGTTGAATTACCCTTAAATATTTCATATTTCTTTATTTTATTAATAAAAAAATTGTTAACAGTAACTTTAACACTCATCTAATTTATTTATTTTAAAATAAATTGAGACTTGAGAAATTCAAAGTCATTGTAACATGTATAGTAATTAAATAATTTGATAGGTATAACACACAAGAGTTGACTATTAATTGTTAAAGAAAAGATACTAATCTACTATAGATAAGATATTTTATGACATTTCTATCTATTTTTTTTATGACGCTTGTAGAATTGATATAGATTTAATATAAATATAGAGGATAAAAAGTTTAAAATTTTCATGTCGGTTAAATATTGTTAATAAGTGAAACTTACTATATTAGTTGTACTTAAATTGTCATGAAATATATTAATATAAAATTATTATTATTGATATTATTAATTATTAATATTAATATTATTAACATTATTAATTATTTTAATATTTTAAAATTATTTAATTAATATTTTTATTTTAATATATACTAATATATAATAAGAATTATTATTACATCAAATTATTAAATTAATATTTTTATTTTAATATATACTACTATAAAATAAGATTATTAATAATACAATCACCATAAATTATTATTAATAATAAGAAAATTATTAATATTATTATTATAAATATTATCATAATTATTTTTAATAATAATAATAATTATTATTATCATTATTATTATTATTATAATAATTATTACTACAACAAATTATTAAATTAATATTTTCATTTTAATATATTAATATAAAATAAAATTATTAGTATTATTATTATCAAAAGTTATTATTAATAAGAAACTTATTAATATTATTATTATCATAATTATTTTTGTTATTATTATTAGTATCATAATAATAATTATTATCATCGTTATTATTATTAATATTATTGCAACTTATTAAATTTCTATTTCCATTTTAATATACATTAATATAAAAAGATTATTAGTATTGTTATTACCATAAATCATTATTAATGATAAAGAATTATTAATATTATAATTATAATTATTATCATAATTATTTTTAATATTATTTATATTACCATAACTATTACTATTATTATTATTATGTGAAGTTATTACATTATTATTTTCATTTTATTATGTATGCATATAAAATAAATTATTAGTATTATCATTATAAAAAAGTTTATTAAAATTAACAAAATTATTATGATTAGTATCATAATTTTTTTATTATCAATATTATTATTATTATTATTATTTATCTTTTAATTTTATTATTATTATTATTTAGCTTTTATTACTATTATTATAATTATAATAATAATAGTTATTATTACCTTAATTAATATTATTAGTACGAACAATTACTATAGAATAGATATTGTAACAAATTATCAACAAATATTAATTGTTGTAAAAAATATTATTATATTAATAATAATAATATTATTACTTTTAATAATAATACTGTTGTTAGTAATATTAATATTAATATTATAAATAATTAATAATGTTAATAATAAACATGATAATATAATTTTTTAATAATAATAATATAATAATATAATAATATAATAATATAATAATAATACTATTAATAATATTAATTAATTATTTTATTAATATTTTTGTTTTAATATATATTAATATAAAATTATCATTATCTTCATTATTATCACATCAAATTATTAAATTGATATTTTTATTTTAATATATACTAATATAAAATAAGATTATTTGTATTACTATTACCATAAATTATTATTAATAATAAGAAAATTATTATTATTATTATTAATATAATTATTATCTTTTTTAGTACATCAAATTATTAAATTAATATTTTTATTTTAACATATATTAATATTTAATAAAATGATTAGTATTATTATTTTTATTATTGAATTATTTTTATTTTTATTATTCTTATCATTTAAAAATTTGTGTAATAGAGTTGGAACATTTATAAAAATTTTCTTTTCATTAAATTTATTTTTTCTGATTAAATAAAAAAATATTATTATAAATATTTTAATTAGTATTTCCATTTTAATTTATATTAATATAAACATTATTAGTATTGTGTTATCGTAAATTGTTATTATGAATAAAAAGTATTATTATTTTTATTATAATTATTATCATAATTATTTTTTATTTTATTACTTATACCATAACAGTTATTATTATTTTTATTATTATGTGAAATTATAAATTAATATTTTCATTTTATTATGCATCAATATAAAAAATATTATTAGTATTATAATTATCGATAAAATTTATGAAATTAAAAAAATTATTATGATTATGATTATTATTATCATAATTATTTTTATCATCAAAATTATTACTTTAATTAGTATTATGTTAATTAATATTATTATTAAATTATTAGTATGGATAATTATTGATAGATATTGATTGAGACCAAATTATTGATATATATTATCTGTATGGCAAATTATCGATAAATTTTGATTTATACTCAATTATCTATAGATATTACTCATGAATTTTTAATTGTCTATATCCGTTGATAAAATTTATTAGTAAAATCAAATTATTGACGGATAAGTGTCAATTTGTAATTTTCTGACTGTAAATCCAATTTCTTTTTGTAGAGAGTTATAAGGGAATCATTGGTGAATCAACAACTTTTGTTTCTGCATGATTTTTTTGGTAAATTTTTTATTTATAGCTTTTCTATATATGGATTGCAGCATCACAACCTCATATTCATATAATATTAATTATTTTTTATTGTCATAGAAAAATATACATAATTTGAGAAACACAAGTTTTTTCTACATGATGATACAAAATATTATTTTGTTATGAAATGCATGTTTAGGTGTTTTGAATTAATTTCTGTCCTAAAAATGAATTTTAATAAAAGTAAGTTGGGAGGGATAGTAATAATATTAATAGTAATAATAATAACAGTAATTTTATTGATAATATTATAATTTTTAATAAGACGGTTGATAATAAGATCCTTATGCAGAGACAGTGTATGAGTAGCCTTGTAGGATAGTGATTTTGTCTGAGAGTTGCATTCCGAATAGTGTTTGTGGGATTGTTTTATGTTTTGTGTTTTATGTTTTATGTTTTATGTTGTCATTTCTATTTTAAAAGATTTCGAGTTTCTTTTTGTTCGAGAAGATAATCAAATTGAATGAGGTGAAATTCAGGTCAAAGTATCTACACCAGTTCCATTTGAATAATATTAATGTCAAATCACATATTAACGCAGCAAGTCTAATATGATTTACACCATGCTTATTAAAAAATTGCTCTACACCAATTTTGAATTACTTTGATTCAGCTATTCTCAACTGCACTCAATTACTTAATCTAATAATTAATACACGGACAACAAAATAAAAAAATTCTATTATTTCATTAGATATATTTTTTCATATACTAATTCTATTTATATCTTTTAGAAAAACAAAAAATATAAAATAAAATAAAAATGTATGGACTTACGTAAGGTAATACGGTGCTATATTTCCCATTTATTCAGTACTATATTGGATGTCAGATTCTTATTAAAGTTCTGTTTCTTTTAACTTTATTCTCTTTATTCAAATTCGTTCCTCATGTAACATAAAAAATGTTATCTTCTCTTTGCTATTCAAACCTTTTAGGATCTGCCAACGTCGTAGGACTCTATTGTTATACTATAATTAAAATATTGCATAATAATTTCAAACAATAAAATATTTTTTATAAAAAATAATAAATCATTTTAGAGTGATGAAATTCTTATACAAAGGGTTGAAATCCCACATCGACTAGAGATTAAAGTCTTTCATTATATATAAGTAGTGCAAACCTCAATCTTATGAGTCGGTTTTATGAAGTTGAGTTAGACTTAAAGTCTATTTCTTAACACAATGATAAAAAAAATAAAATAAAATTTTAACCTCAATTTAAATCAATCTCCTAACCAAAAAATTTCGATTAACCTAAAACTCAATAATATCATCCATTATTCAGAACATTATATCAATATCAAAATCTAAACAATAAAATATATGATCACTGTAATTGTTTCGACCCAGTCGCCACCTTACAGAGCACCTAAAAGGAAAAGAGCCTTGACTGTATTACAACCTACAGTGACGAGCTTTGGACATCATCTGACCAAATATTTGCATTTGGAACCTGTCCAAATATACTCATTCCAGTGCCACTTCCTTCCAAAATATGATAAGCCAAGTCAAAAGAAGAGTCCAACTTTTACACTTCTTCAAGAAGGCTAAGAATCAAGTCAATAAGAAGGAACCAAAACTAAGAGTTGGAACCCTACTCAACTGCATCATACAGAGGCTGCTTATATATAAAGACTTGAAACAAGAACACAAATACTGAAGAAAGACCAAAGTTGTTTAAGCATAGAAGGGGCAACGTATGGAGAAAGAGAGATAAGAGGGATCTTTTAAGTTTTGTATTTGTTGGAGATTAGATTTTGATGTGTTAGTATAGTACTGTTATAAAGAGTGAGTTATTGTGTTCTATATATTTATTTATTATTTTTTGCTAAAAAAATGGAGAAAGAGAGATCATCAGGAGATGAAGAAGTGAAGTATCGTGGTGTGAGAAAGAGACCATGGGGTAAGTTTGGAGCAGAGATTAGAGATCCAACAAAACCTACGGGAAGACAATGGTTGGGGACATTTGACACTGCAGAAGAAGCAGCTAGAGCTTATGATCGTGCAGCCATTGGTTTGAGGGGTGCTCTTGCGATCCTTAATTTTCCTGATGAGTATTATTCTCATCTTCCTTTTGTGTTCTCAAATTCTTCTACTAAGGACAATGGAAGTTCTTTTGCTATGAAGGAAGTTATTGAGTTCGAGTATTTGGATAACAAGGTGTTGGAGGATCTTCTTGAGATAGAAGAGAAGAGAAGGAATAGTGGAGATTAGGAGCTTGACTGCATTTTGTTTAGTTCCTCTTCTTTTTTCTCTCCTTGTATTGATATCTGAACTAAACCTGTGTTATAGTGTTCAGATTGATTTCCAAAAAACTTCCCCATCCCCCGTTTAACATCGATTCAATTGAAAAAATGTTGCAGTTAATGCAACAAAATCTTGAAATAATAGCGGTTTAATGTTTATATATGGAAAAGTTGTTGCTCCAATGTGGTTAATAAAGTAGGATTTGGATGGTAGATACCTGAAATCTCACAGTTCAATGTGGTGAGGGTACATACGTTGATTCGGATATTTACAAATCATGCAACTCTATTTCAGTAAGCATTTGCTCTACATGGTGTTTCTAATTTCTCTAAGTTTTTTTTATTTTAACTTGAGTTTCGTGATTAGTTTGGGATTAGTTCTGTTGTTACTATAATGTTTCTTGATTATTGCTCTGCTAGGTGGTGAAATATTGTATGTTCTTACACGTTATTGGTCTACTGCATTATACTGAGATTCAATATTATATCATCCTCTTGAACTGTCAATCAAATCTCTTGGTAACTCTTATTACATTTCTCAATTTTAGTTATGATTTGAGGATTTCTTTATGCTTTCTCAGACACTGAAAATATTTTCTTTTAAATTGATCTAGATTTTTGGCAGATGATGATGTTGCGATGCTGTAACCTGAGAAAAAGGTTGGCAATCTTAAGGTTGATGGCTTCTTAATTATGTTGCGTTTGCTCTCTTGTTCTTTGTTATATATTCGCCTTGGTAATATCTCATAATAGGTTACAGTTTATTTAATTTCCTTTGTGTTAATCAAACATAGGTCTAGGGGTGTTATGAATTAGATTTTTCAAAATCCAATCTAGATTTAATTCAAATCTAATAGAATAAATTGGATCTAAATTAATATCTATTTTAACTGGATGAAATTAATTTAGATTTTATTAATTCAATTTAAATTTAAATTTAGATTAAATCTATTTTGTCAATTAGAGTAAATTTGATGTACGATTGACTTAAGTGTGTATAGGTTAGACACATGTCCAACTTAATTTGGTCAACCTTGGACCAGTTCGTCTTGATCTCACTGAGTCTTACTCAACCTAAACCCAATTGAACTCAACTCAATCTTGGTCTGACCTAACCTAATCTCGATCAAATTCGATTCGATATAGGCCCAACACAAAGTGCATGCGTTTGTGGCTAGTAGGAGTTGAAATGGGCCCTATGCTACTAATTGTAGGGCTTGGAAAGTGACAAAATGGATGTCACCTTCACATAGCTCTGTTGTAAAACTGTTGTTGTAGCTGTTGCAGCTGTTGCACAAATCTGAATTTGGTTTTGTATCTTAGCTGGATAAGAGGTGTGTAGAATCATGTATATTTGGTTATGATGAAAGGAAGATAGTTTATCTAATTACACTACAAAAAAACGTGTATAATGCGGCGGTTATTTTCGTAAAAACTGGCGTTTTTAACCGCCGCATTATACGTCTGTGGCGGTACCGCATACCGCCAGAATTCTTGCCGCCACAAAGTTTA
>Ga0123342_1005324_pt1 | contig 18768 bp, 5 predicted proteins | sample Turbeawhitnodule_FD_89960 | JGI IMG/M metagenome (GOLD analysis project Ga0123342, IMG submission 89960) | Root nodule microbial communities of legume samples collected from Mexico - Turtle bean Mexico white nodule | ecosystem: Host-associated > Plants > Roots > Nodule | place: Mexico: Nepantla...
GAAAAGTGACATTCTTAAGAATCCTGTTGTGGTAGAGATTGCAGAGAAATTGGGGAAGACACCAGCTCAAGTGGCCCTTAGGTGGGGATTGCAATCAGGTCATAGTGTGCTGCCAAAGAGTACCAATGAGTCCAGGATCAAGGGAAACTTTGATGTTTTTGACTGGTCTATTCCAGAAGAACTAATGGCCAAGTTTTCTGAAATCAAGCAGGCAAGTAGTTAGTTAGGGTGTGTTTAATTTCTTCTTCAAAAGATTTTTCTAGTTTAAAATATTCAATTTAACCTTACCTAAGGTGTGTTTAATTTCTTTTTCAAAAACTGGTTTTAGTTATCAAGATGCAATTAACCAGGTTGCAAGACACAGTGTAGAATTGAGGAAGAGTTGAACAAGAAGAGAAACATTCTGTTCTTTCAGACTTTAAAATACTTATTTTGAAATAATTTTCAAAACTTCATACATTTTGGATCATAAATTTTCAAAACTTAAAAAGATTTTGGATGACTAAAGGACTATTGGGTGAGGGTACCTGTGAAATTGTTATGTAAAACAATTTTTAAAACAAACAAAAAAGTGTGAGAAAACATGGCCTTGGTATAATCCAGTTTTTCTGTTCTTTCTGGTATGTAGTTCCTTACCATCTTTAACCACCTTGTATAATGCTTGTGTGCCATAGCATTATGATCCCAGAAGTGGCCTTAAAGCTTGATTTTTTGAATTAACAAAAGGAATTTGGTGATGCAGGATAGGCTAATTAAGGCCACATTTTTTATTGACGAGACCTATGGTGCCTATAAGACCATTGAAGAGCTCTGGGATGATTAACTCTGAGAAATGTCCATCATTGAGATGTTGACATTTTCACTGTTCTTCAAGCAGATTGGTTCTTCCTTTTTACCTGTTAACATCATCTTCAAGCAGAAGAGCAGCAAGTCTTATTTTTCATTTATGATTATTGTATAAGGGCATCGTGATATAAGAAAGATTTAGTAAATCCAGAGTTGAAACACTATTAAAAAGAAGCACAAAAATATTCTCTCAACTTAAGTATAATGTAATGATTAGAAAGCACAGATGTGCATTAGCAATGAAGATTGGTGGAAGAGAGAGAATTAGGAATTAAGAATTAGGAACAGAGAAAGAAGAGGTATTAGGTTCATTCTCAAAAAGCAAGTTCTGTATTTGCCAAATAATGATTGTGTTAAGAAATATGTTACCTACCAATTATTTATTAATATGTGAATGGTACAAATTCTTAGTTATCAGATCCAAAACATAATTGTAACATTAATCAAACACGAGGTGTGCATAATTAGCCGCTAACCAAGCAAAAAATATTCAAAAGCAGATAATAATGTGATAAAGTGTATTAAAAAAAATATTCAATTTCTTTTTTATGATGAACAACTCAAACAAAGACAACCAAAAGATAACACCAAACATAAACTATACATATATAACAACCACTATCAATAACTAATTCAGAATAAAATCATTACAAGCTTAGAAAGAAAAATAAATTCCCTTTTTGGATATATTATTCTCTCCCATTAAGGTGCTTGATTTTCGTATCGTCATCTCATCAACGATATAAAATCTATGAAGCTCGGACACTCCTTTTAAATGGTTTGTCGGTGTTCGATACGAGTATCGGACACCGACACTCGCATGACACCTGTAGGACACGTATTCATAAAGTGTCAAATTCAAAAAGTATTTGTTAGATTTATGACAATTCTATTACAGTTCTAACACAACTTTAAAAAGCAAAAATACATTAATTTTCTAAAAATTCAAACTTTATTATATAAATTGTTATTATGATTATAAAAATAAGAAACAAATCCTTGTGAACCAGTCATGAAAAAAATCTTTCCACTCCAAAAAATAATCGAGAACATACTTATGCACATAAATCTTTATTGTCAATTTATATAATTTAGAGATTTTACGTATATTCGTATCCGTATCCGTGTCGTATCAGTGGCTGTGTCTGTACTACATAGTATAAAACCAAAATTTAAATCGTTGATTTAAGTAATTAACTGGTGGTAACATTAATACTATCATAAGCAGTAATAAGAGGTGACAAAAAGAACTCCATGGGCGTGCCAAAAGCATAACCAAACAATGAACATGTTAAAGGTTGTAATAGTACACGAGGAACTCCATAGCAAAAAAGAACAATCAAATAGGAACATGTTAAAAGGTTGTATAGGTACACTAATATTATATATAAATGACATTTACCATTGCTATATACAAATTGCAAAAATAAAAAAGTAATTAACACAATAATTGCTCAGTGAAGCAAATGATGTGTAACAGCTATCAGGAAAATAACATTCCTCATGGCATACTAATAATTATACAGTAAAAAAAATATCAATTTATATATGTCATATAACATCATATAATTCTAAAATTGCTTTATTTTAATAAAAAAATATTTCTTATTTCAATTATAATTTGGTATAACATTGTGACCGTAAACATATAAGACTCGTTATAATACTATTATAACTTTGGATGCTTAAGATAGTTATGGTTCCATCCTATTCATGCTCATAGATAGACAAATATAAGATTTAAAAATTTGATGGTGTGGTAGCAATGTTTCCTTCTACAGCATAACCAAACTTCAAAAATGAATCTTAATTAAAAATGGCTATTTATGGTAGTTTTCTTATAATAATTATTTCAAATATATTTAAAATAATTTGAAATTAATAGTCTACAAATAGGAGTGATTGTGTATATCTCATACTCGAGTTTTCATGGTCATCAATAATAATTATGAACAAAACGGCCTACTAAAAGAGTCTTTATTACTAAACAGCTATTCATGAACCCTAAGTGATCATCATACAACAAACCTAGGGGCTGTCATCGAAAAGATCTATAAATACCAATTTTCCATGAAGTAAAATCTATCATATTTTATACTCTTAATTCACATATTTTATGCACACATTACCATCATTGTGCTCTTACTTACTTAAGCATCATAATGTCTTTTTCAGAGGACCTCTATCTTTGTCTAGAGACCAGCTGAAGGCGGATCCTTGAAAGAATACAAAGATCCTCATCAAAGCATCCTCCAAGCATGTTTTCGGTAAGAACATTTGGCACTCACCATGGGACCTATAGTATTGAACATCTCACAAAAATTAGCTCCTCACAACACAACTTGAACACCCAACTCGAGGCCCTTCTCCGAAGGAACGAGGAAAACATGCAAAAGATAATGGAAAATGCCCTTGGCCATATACATGACAAAATGGAAAAGAACATGACATCTTTAAAAGAACAACACAAGGCAGAATACATGAACTGCAAGATCAGATATCCAGAAAAAATGATGACCATACCCAAGGCGACAAGGACTTTACTAGGTACACGGTAGAGTCCCAGCGGGAGTCTCCCAAATTCTCAGTCTGTCAGAAAAAAAACACCCTCTCATGCTTATACGCGTAGGTCATTATGGAGGGAAACACGGTCAACCACCATACCGATGTCCTCGTGGTAGGAGAGTCGGGGCTACGAAAATCAGCCCTTCAAGGCAATGCCTAATCCTCTAGACAACGAAACGATGAAGGTTAACCTTGAGAATTTTCACCCATTCACCGTCAGGGCCATGAGAACCTAACTACCACGAAAGTGGAAATGGCCCAGCCTGGAGAAGTATAATGGGACCTCGGATCCCGAGGCCCATGTCAAGGCATACATGACAAACGCCAATCTGTTCTCAGAGAATATGATTGAACATTGTAGGCTCTTCCCAACTACATTGGTAGGAATAGCCCTAGAATGGTACTATTCTTTGCCTAGAAACTTGGTTGATTCGTTCAACACCCTCTGCGCATGATTCTTGGTCAGGTTCGCTGACTATAAAAAAATAGTGGCAACCTCGACATCTTAGCACAACTTCGTGCAGGGAGAGGAGGAAGCCTTGAGGCAGTATATGCCCGGGCCACATTGAACATTCCTGACTGGCCCTCAGCGGTAGCCATGGACACCCTCCTTGTCGGTTTACGTCTAGGGAAATTCTTGAATACCCTATACTTAGAACCCCCGGAGGATATGGATCAATTGCGTGTAAGAGCAACAAGATACATCAACATCGAGGACAATGTTGATTCTCAAAAGAAATCTATGAAGGCATCAACCTCCACAACACCATCTATCTTTAAGAAGAAAAGGTTGGGAAAGTTTGAGAATTACACTCGCTCAATGCTGTGATGGAGGTAGTCCTTCAGGAGGCCTGTAATTTGGAACTCGTTTGGTTACCATCACCGACCCCCAACAATCCTTCAACAGATCCAACAAAGAATTGCAACTACCACCAAAATCTAGGACATAATAAGGAAAAGTGTTTTAAGGTGAAGGATCTCCTATAGGACCCTAAACCCTAAACCCATAGGCATGGAATCGATTCATACACTAGGTCCAAAATGGTCATGACCATGTGATACAAACCAAAGCAACCAACAAATGATTAAGGACACATCAAGCATTTCACAAAAAGGTTAGTCATCTCAGTATACAAAGTCGGGGCCCCACCAAACCTCGAGAAAGCATCAGCAAAAGAAGAAGAAGCTATAAACCAGAATATCAAAAGTTCTTCCTTCTGGTCTTTTCCACAAGAGAAAATTCTTTCTTGAGTGCTTTGTTTATTTCGCCTCTTTGCTACATAAACGAGTGATACAAGTGAAGAGAGGGTTATTAATCTTTTCCACTAATTTGTTTGTTCTCTTTGTGAAATATTATGTATCATTTATCTTCCGGAAAATCTTCTAAACCACAATCTCCTCAAAAGGCTTTTGGGAGAGCTTGAGGATGCCAAGAGGAGATTGGCTCACAAAGAAGAAGAAATGAGACAACTAGTGGAAAGAATGCAAAGGCTAGAGGATGCTAAAGAGAGGCAAGCTAGAGAAAGGAGATGGGAGCCTAGAAGAGCTACTAGACATCATATGCACTATGGGAGTCAAGAACAAGATTGGAGAGTGCACAATTTTGGAGAAAGGCGCCATCAACATCAACAACAACCAAATAATTCTTTTCATTTTGTAAAGTTACCTAGTTTTAGTGGGACAATGACCCTAATTTGTATTTAGAATGGGAAGCTAAAGTAGAACAACTCTTTAATGTGTATGAGGTCGCAGAGGACCAAAAAGTTAGGTTGTAGATTATATTGGGCATACCAGAACAAACCCCCCAATCGAGTTCTAAGGGGAATGGATTCACCCTAGTTGAGAGCTAAGGGAACCTTTTCGTTCCCACATACAACACCAATGTTTCGATCTCAAGTCTATTAAGATAGTATCGTTATGGTCAATCACCGCTTCCGAGGTATTGTTTGGTTTGGAGCTTGAAGCTCCATCACAGTTTTGACCTTTAAAAAACGTCTTTGTGGGTTAAGGGAGCAAGATATATATAAACTGTCATTGATCTTGACTCCTAAACGATGTGAGACTATATTGTTCGTACAGGAACAATATATATAAATTGTTATAAAGAGATTTTTTTTTTTCGTTTTCCAAATTTATCCTTTATAATATTAAAATATAACAAATCTAAAAATTATTTATTTTAAATTGAAAATTTAAATTTTAAAAAATTTAGAGAAATTTGAATTTGAAAAAAAAAATTCAATTTCTTACCATTTTACCTTTTAAATAACTATTTTTTTAAAATTTAAATAATTCTTTTCAATAAAAAAACCACCTACGCAATAAAAAAATTACATCAAACAAAATTAAAAAATATTTATTTTTACAATAATTTTAATAAAAATATTTTTATAATTTAATAATATATTTTTATTTCAATAGTTATTATAATAATAGTAATGTTTTTTCAAAATAAAAATGTGTAATTATTCATCTTTTAAGAAAATTAAATAACTTATCTTTTTTAAACCTAACGTTTATATATATAATATTTTTTACTTTTTAATATAATAATTTATCTTCTAAAGAAAGAATATACTCAATTATTGATATAATTTAATAAATAAACTTATTAACAAATTTTTTATTTATAAATTGTAGGTAACCTCAAATAGACCCATGAAGATTAAATTTAGTGTTTTCATTTTAATGTATATAAAAATATTGTTTGTGTGATAAAAATTTATGTGATATACTAATTTAATAAAATTACAATTATTATAAATTTATAATGTAATATTTATAACAAAAAGAACACAACAATCTTTTAAAAGTATTAAAAAAATACGGATATACAGATTTAAAGAAACACAATAGAAAAACATAATTGATGTTAACTCAGAAAACATTTACTAACATTATCATAAAATAATTATAACCTACGTCAACAAAAAAAAAATCCAATGATAAATAATCATAATTGATTCTAATTAATTGAAGTAAAACTAAAGAAAAAAAAATGTAAAAGTACAAAATTTTCAAATTCTCACTTCTTTTAAATAAAACTTAAAATTCTACAATTTGAAATAATTAAATTACTTTATAACATTATTAAATTTCAATTAATTTAAATATTCTTACCGTAACAGCATATTTCACTATAAAATATTTCAAAAAAGTTATAAAAATAAATAACATTTTAAAATCTGTATAAGTGAATTTTTTTATATTTCTAATATTTTTATTATTTCAATGACTAAATTAACCATGTCAAACGTTTAAAAGACAAGAAAATGGATCATTTCAAGTTTAAAAGACAAAAGTGATACTTTATCCTAGTAATAATACATTATCTTTTTGACATTTTGCATCCTAAAATTTTGCTTCTAATTAATATTAGAAATATTGTTTCCATTGTATAATTTCTCCAATAATTTTTAATAAAACAAATTTAATTTCATTTTTTTTTACATAAAGTAAAAAAAGTTTGGGAAAGCAAAAAGATTCTGGATAACAGTAAGCAAGCATTAACTTTACCGTCGATTCCCATCCATTGCCATTACTCTAAAGCTATCTTCCCCAAAATCTCTTTCGATTCTCATTCCACTCTCTCTCAAACCTCATTTCATAGAAACCCAATTCACCTTGCGAGAGGGTGATAAACTGAGGAAAATCTCGCAATGAAAAGGCTCTGAAGTTAGGGTTTTTTGGTTGAAGAAGAAGAAGGAGGAGGAGGGGATGATGAAGCGGCTGTTGGGTGGGCCCGGAACGATAAGCGGGTTCCTCTTGAGGTTTGGGCAATGTGCGTTTGGTGCCGCTTCGATTACTCTTATGGTCACTGGTTATGGCTTCTCTAGCTACACTGCTTTCTGGTATTCCACTGTTCTTCTATTTTCTTTTTCATTTTCCCTTGAAAAATAAGTTAAGTTGAATCAAAGTTGATTATGGCTGTTGTTTTGAGGGTTTTCTCGTTTAGGGTGTGTTTGGATTGGATTGGGGTCGGGTGGGTGGGTGGGTGGGGTGGGAGTTAATGTTTCATTTCTAGATTGAGTAAAGAGTCTGTTTGGAAAGGAGAAACTTCTCCATTACCATTTTTAGGAGTGGAAAATTAGAAGAAAAAAGTGAAATCAATATTTCCAAAGTTGAAATAGTTTGGTCTATTTTGAGAAACTGAACTTGGAAGAAAAAATAAGAAAGAAAGTAAAATAAGTTTTACCATGGGTAAAAATAACTTATGCACATATTAAATAGAAAAAATTTGGAAATGTTACATGAGAGTTTCTATGAATAAGCTTGTGGAGAAATTTATTTCATTTTTTTTTCTTTTAAACAATTCCTATTTATGAGATCATTTGTAACCGTTATTATATGTTAGTTTCTTCAAAATATGATTTCTAATCTAACTCAAGGTATAATGTGTAAAAATACAGATGATGCCACCACAACTAGGGAGACTTTAAAAACCTGTAAGTTGTGGCTAAAATTGTGGATGTGGACCGAATTTTGAAAATTTGGTTTTTAGCATTTGGGAATCATATAGTGACAATGGTGTCATTTGGGATTGAGTGGCGGGGGTATCAAACAAAATAGAGGAGTGAGTGAAAAATGGTATTTTCAGTTGACGGTTGTGATGATGTTGTGTTGAACATGAGTGTAGAAAATTGAAGGGTGAACTTTGTGTGAAAGTTATTTTAATTGTGATTTACCCCATATTTACTGGGTTGTCAAACAAATTCTTAACAGCAAAGAGGAAGAGGAGTTACACTTTTGTTTTTAGGTTTTACTTAATTGAAAAAGAAAACAAAAGATGTTTGTTTATTCTGAATTTTCCAGTTTCCACTTTTCCCACCAACTGAATGCACATAAGATATTAACACAAATCTCCCTGAGGCCAAATTAATGTAGGGAGGAGAGTAAACTGACCTGGACCAGTCAATCGAATTACAAGAACATAAATGTGAATATGGGTTACATGTTTTCTCCAGTCAATCTAAAATGTAGTTCAGATGAGGGTTCTTGAACAAACCGTGTTTAGGATGTGCTTATAGCTCTGTAAATTGACCCTCTTTTTTGAGGAGGTTCTAGGTGAGTTTATTAAATCAGAATGATGCATGCCCCCCCAGCTCCAAGCTCGAGCTTATGAGCTTGAATATGTGCTGGTACAAAATCCCCTACGTGATTGAAAACTTCCACGTACATTTTGATGTATACTGTAATGTGGACTAGGTGGTTGTTTTTCGGCAAGATGTTGCTGGTTTGCTTAAGAGGTGGTGAGACAAGTTATACTCCGTGTCCAATAAGGAAACTAATTTAGCTTTCAGAATGTATAAATGAGATGCATTCTTTGCTTCATATTTAGTTCTCAGTTTTAACATAACATAACCAATGACAACTTCTACTTCTCAAATTTTTGGTGGTGTGTATCAGTAGTAAACAACTTAATTAAGCATTTATTCAATAAGATATTATCAATTGGGAGTATATTTCATAAATTTGACCTTGAAACTTGTTGAAATGAACTGGAAATTGCTTGTTAGATAAACTTTACCATGAAACTTATAGAAATCAGCCTATGAGCCTTTTTCCTAAGCTCAATCAAGCTCCATAAGATCCACACAACCGAATATTAGTTTGTTTCTTGTTGATAGTGTTAAAAAAACTTGAGTGAACGAGATCTGAACTGAGGTTGTGCTTGTGAATTTAGATAAAACACGACTCAAAAGGTTGCAGTAGTGTGGTTTTGTCGTCATGGAAGGTGCAAATGACTTTTCACAGCAAGTGCATGCGCTTTAGTGGCTGGTTGCATAAGGTGTTCCGCCTCATGCACTATCAGTGGACAGCCATTGCAACCTCCCTTTTACTTCTGCTGACCACCCACTCCTCCATCTGTGATATCTGGCAAATGTGAAGCCATCTTTTCATTTTCTAGTAGGAGGGACACTTAGCTGGCTGCACAAGGAGTTAGGGTTTGAGGTGAATTGAGCCATGTAGCCTAAACTTTTTGTGTTCTTTCCTTTTGGGTTTGTTGGGCTTCAATTTGAGTCCAGCTTAGTTTTTCTAGTTCTTTTTTATTTAAAGCATAACATATTAACAAAAAATAACAGTAACAAAATACTCAATAGACCTTAACATATATTATTGAATTGCTTTTTTAATTCAGTTAGCACTGTTCTCACCACATATATGTTTGCCTTTCCTGAAAATGTCTAATGCATTGGATTCTCAGAATAACATTGTTTACTGGTTAAAAGTATACTTAAATGTATACTACTACTTAATGCAATTTTCCTTTTGTTTGTTTCTCTATTTTTTTTTTGTCTATAGATTGTCATATTTTCTTGTAAGCATAATTCTCTGGTACTTCCCTGCACTTTCAGCTATTTAATTGCATCAATGGGACTTCAATTTCTCTGGAGCTTTGGACTTGCATGTCTTGATATTTATGCCTTGAGGAGAAAGAGAGATCTGCAAAATCCAATTCTTGTCAGCCTGTTTGTTGTAGGTGATTGGGTAATACCACTCTCCTCATCTTATTTTTTTTCCTATAGAAAAATAAATTCAGACACGAGAATGCCTAGACATATTGCATGTTGAACATGAATTCAACTTCTATGGTTGGTATTACCAAATACTTGGATACTTAGAAATACATGGAGTTAATTATTTTTTAATTGCGAATGTCGTTTCTTCGATTTTTGTGAGCTCGTATTTAAGCAGCAACAAATAAACTAATCAGTACGTCCCAATTACAACTTCATGTCTCGGTCAGGTTTGTAAACATAATATGTTTGTAAAAGAATGGTCCAAATTTAAAATTGAACATCATTTGTTCATTGATTAACCATGTAGCAATGCAAAATAGTGTTTCTCTATTTGATTTATCTAATGGTCCTGGTGAAAAACTGAAAACATATCGACAAGTCTGGCCTTCGAATTCTGATTTTTTTTGTAATAATAATGGGATTGGAATCAATATTTGCCTTTTCTTCTATGGATCTTTTCTTTTTATATTCTGATGAAAATTAAGGTGATAAGCTGGCGGTTGATATCATAGTGATTTATGAAATGCAGGTAACAGCAACTTTATCACTGGCAGCTGCATGCTCATCAGCAGGAGTTGTAGTATTATACTCAAGAGACCTTAATATGTGTGCAACTACTAAGCGCCTCACATGCGGCAAGTATCAGGTTTCTGTAGCCATGGCTTTTGTCACCTGGGTTCTTACAGCAATGTCATCGCATGTGATGTTCTGGATCTTGGCCTCAGTCTAGCTACACTTATTTCCTTTGCTAGATCCCAAGACCACCATAGATATCACGGTATCTTTCATAGCTTCTGTAAATTTTGTTGTATCAATACTTGCCACGACATGTAGACAAAGTTTTCCCTGTTGCCCCTTCTGAAAACTATGATTGATTTTTCATTTTTCAACCTTGCCACGCCAACCTCAGTCTAGATATAGATATGCTGCTTTAATGTAAAAGCTTGGACATGATTCTGTAAACTCACTTCCTTATTGTAACCAAGATATTCTCCTTGTGCTGGGTGCATGCATTTGTGTATAATCTTCTTCACTTACCACCTCTGCCCACATTTCATGGTACTATAATTTAAAAACCAATTGCCTATAGTATTTTACTTTGACCCAGTTATTTTTATGAGTTTAATACTCATGCATTGTCAATATACAACAGTTTTTCAATCTCTTTACTGTTGATATGATTCTTAAAATAATTATTACATAAGTGTATAAACTATGTATAATGATTTCTGATTGAATGAAAGTATAAATATGCTGGATTTTTTACTAATGTGGTCCAATTTTATCTCTTAATTAATGGGTAAATTTTTTAAAAATTATTAAAATGAGTAAGTTGTACAATCTCAGTTAAAATTTCATTATACTGAAGTCATGTCATCTTGAACGCACGACTCTTTGATTATATTGAAGTCATGTAATCTTTAACGAGTCTATACCTATTATTTTTTGTAACTAAGATATTGTACCAAATTTCAAATATGCCCTAATTAAAATCACTTTTGCATCCCTTCTCACTTTTGCATATTTATGAATGTGGACCCTTACTAGAAGTTGCATTAAGTAGGTAGGCCTTATCACTAGTAGACATTGGTCATTCCTCAACATCATGGTTCCATGTCAAGCTTTCTTCCAAAATCTCTTTTTGTGGGTCCATCAATCTTATTAATGGAAGGTGGGGATCTAACAATTATCAAACATATACCAAAGAATGGATCAACATACAAGTTAATGATAATTGATATAATAGATTTAGGGTTATTATTAAGAAGATTACATTTACTAAATTTCATACAATTTACAAATGAAATAAGGGAATTTCTTTTTACAACCCATTTTTTTTTCTACACCTCTATAAATATTAAAACTTTCACTTTTCCCTTTAATTTAAAGCTTTTTTTTTTTTTAAATTGTGCAATTAAAAAACAACAAATCGTTATTTTAGAACCAGACATGCCAGACTTTATTAAATGTGTGTACTTTGCATCAAGTTAAATGTTTAAGATTTATTTTCTGAATTTTTAAATCCTTATCATATCGTTAGGAAATATACAGTTTATATTATTATTAATTATGATTAAGTGCATGATGTGGTATCAAAAGAAGATAAATTTTCTATTCAATCTTCTTTTTATTGAAATTTCTAGAATGAATATCCAAATTGATTGGAAGTGAGAAACATTTACGTTAGTATCCAGAAATAAGACAATTTAAATAAATCTCACGTTGGTATCAGTTTATTGTTATTATTTTAGGTGTGTATTTAATTGGGATTTTTCAAGATGGTATATAGTGTTATTATTCCAAAATGGTGAAAAATTTGTGAAGAATTAATTGATTTTTGATCCTCCATTCCCCAATATGAAGATCAAGATTATTGAAGTAAACACTTTCAAATCATCACAAGCAAAAATTTCAAGTGAAATTAGGTTTACACGTTGAAACTTCAATACATGCATAATATATACTATTAGCCAAGACAATTTCCCTCTCTACACGCCATCATCTACCAAACCTAGATATACATAAACACTTGGAAACATTTTTTTAAGAAAATCTTGTTAGATGATTATGACCCAAAGGGTTTGACAAAAAAAAAATGTATTTAGATAATTGACAACATAGTTTCAACATATTCCCCAAATTTATGTACTCTCATTTTGCCTCTTGTGAGAGTACAAAAAAATCTAGTCAAATTCCTTAAAATTTTTTTATGAATAATTATCATAAAACCATACACCAACAAAATCTAAGAAAGATCCAACCTAAAAAAAACACAATAAAAACCTAATCATTCTATAAATTCATAGTAAAGTTGAAAAGGAACAAACAATCCTTCCCCCACCCTTCTAACAACACATAGAATAAATGACCCTTTGGCCATGAAACAAATACATCTTCATAAGCATCATAACAAGTATTTACAATTGCACAATACAACCATACAACCATGCAAGCACAAGACTCCTTTGGTTATCCACATGCTTGCAAGCTTAAACTAGGACCAAACTTAAACCATTTGAAGAGACAAACTTGAACAACACTTAACAATACAAGTAGTAACCACATTCATGTACCGAAACATGTTGATGTTCACGTTGGAACTCTTGGGGAATTCAAGTGACATGAAGGGGATTGAACATGGGAAGAAACCATGATCTGGGTTGTAGAAGAAGCAGGCTTGGAAGAAGAAGAAGAAGATGAAGAAAGTCCATAATCTGATCCGAACAGAGAGGAAGCAGAGGTTTGAAATCGGCCTGAATCACCTGGAAGTTTCATGTATGAGTAAGAAGGCGAGTCACAAAGCCATGAAACGATAGGCCCTTCTCTCCCATTCTTGTATTGCATTATAGCTTTGTACACAAACGGTATAAGACCCTCCATTTTTATGTGTGACAAGGAGAGAAAAACAGAGAAGAAACAGAGGAAAACAGGGGAAAAACAGAGAAAGTGAAAGATTTTTCTGGAGTTGGTTTGTGAATTGGATTGAGGGTGAGAGGAGAATACAGAGGTTCTTGGGTTTAAAGGTGTGTGTGTGTGATGACGTGGAGTAATAGCATGAATTGGATTCCAACTCTTCACGCTATGCCACCAAGATTTCAACGCAAACCCACAAGGATATCTTGAAAGCTCTGTTCCAAAAACAAAAAAATCTCATTGGAATCATTTTGTGTTCATCCCACTTTTTTTTTTTATTATTGTTTTGGTGGTTTGGTTTGATGGGGTTTTAGCTTTTAGAGTAAGATTGGTTGGTTTGATATGATTTTTTGTTCATTATCCACCTTTTCTTTGGATTATATCTCAAACTAGGTACTAGATTTTCAATTTCATTATGCTTTTTACTCTTCAACATTCCTTTAACCTAATGAAACCCTCACTTTTTTTTTACATACAAATTTATGAAATGAGTCCTTACTCATGAAAAGTATTATTTATTTAACACCAATTTTGTTAGTTTAGTGATTAAATTTTTTATGTGTATTCATGAAACAAAATGTTAGTAATAGTAAATATGTATTAAAAAAAATATTACTCATTTGCTCCCTCTTATCATCAATTCTTTTTAATCATAGTTTATTCCTTCAAAAATATCTTCAAAGTCATCAATTTAAAATACTTCTTTTGACTATCTTATCTTTTACTAAAGCAATTTAATAACTCCTATAAATTTGATTCAATAATAAATGAATCAAATCAATAAACTAAATTTTGTAATTTTGTTTCAAATCAATAAACCATAGCCCATATAAACTAAAAGTAATAATTTTAAAATACCATAACCACCACACAGCATGCTCCAACCCATGCAAAATTCATAAATACTGAGAATATTGAAAAATACCAATGATAAGGACCCAACTAAGTGTAAGCAAATCAAATTAAGAAGGTGAAAGAGGTTAAATAGAGCATAAACTAATAAGTAAGCAAAATCAAATTAAGAATGTGAAAGAGGTTAAATATGGCATAAACTAAATAAGTATTAATTTGATTTCAAAGCCCTTATATTCTATGTAATTCAGCATTAAGTTTTATTAAGAAGAAGCAAATAATTGAAATAATTTTTTTGCCTCTCATGTTAATGGTATCTTAGTCACTTTTGTTGGTTCAGATGTTGTTTTAAAGTATGGTACATGTTAAAGTGTTTTGTTCATTCTATAGGGCCACTTGTATGTGTGTAGGATTTGGAGTATAAGATTTTATGAATCATGTTTCACACATTGCCCACCCAAAATAATTATTTTGATGATGTTCTTCTCACAACTAACCTTAAAATCAAGGTTTGATTCAATCCAACAAATACCAATATAATAATAATTTATTATTATTATTTATTAATTAATTTGTTCCATTCTTACTATACTTATTTGATCGTGTTTAAATGCACTAATTATTTAAATGATTTGATGTAATTCATAATAAAGAACTTGCTTGCTTTTGGAGATATATTATGAGTTGTCATCTACTAAACCCTTCAACTTTAATTATCTAAATTATTTACAAATTACCTTAATCAATAAATAAATAAAAATAACTCGGTTGAAGTAACCCTAATTGCTTCTAAGGGAAGATAACAAGTTATATGGATAAATTACCTAACCTAACATATGATAAAAAAATTTATTTTTCTTCAATGATATTAACACGTTCTCTCTATTTCTCATAGTGATTAGATGAAATTTTAAAAATATATTATTTATTGTGCATGATGATAAGATTTGTACCTAGTGTTTGTTTCTAATGCTGCTGAAATTGAACTTTGTCTCATCACAGCATAAGTCTTAAAATGTCAATGCACGTTTTACTGAATCTAGTTTTTACAAAGTGTCTTTGTTTTAACTTTATTTAAAATATAATTGTTTATGTTCATCGATTTCTGAAGAATTTCTTAAATCTATTTAAGAAATATAGGATTATCAAATATTCACCCATTTCTTAAATAAACAAACCATCAAAATTCTCATTTATTTGTACTTTATCTATATATGTGCATAAAGAGTAAAGTAATTTTTTTTTAATATAATGGAAGTGAATTCACATCACATATTTCAAATAAGGTTATGAATTTAAGATATTGTGAATAAATTTATTAAAAATTATTCCTCAAAAAATGAAAATAAAATATTTTTCCGTTAGCTAAAACTAGTTTATATACAAGTTAAAAAGTAAAATATTAAAAACTACATAATGTTTTTCACTAATTAACTTATACATAAGCTTATTTTAACTAATGTAGAAATTCATTTTTTTGTACACTAGAAATTCATATAAACTTGGTCAAACATGTTCTAATAATGACCGATCAAATTTTTCTATGGAAATTATTTATTATGATACCATGATAATTTTAGTTGTTAATACTCAATTTATTAATTATGTTAGAAATAATTTCAAATTTTTATTATGTCTTTTAGTTAAACTATCTTTTTTTATTATGTCTTTTGGTTCGTCATATCTTTTTTATTTAAATTTTTTGATCGTCTATAAATTTGTACATATTCGAATTAAAATGGGTTTCATAGTCATTACAAGAATCTTGGACTCAAAGAATGGGGTTAATTAATAAGACAAGTAATGTCATTTTCCTCCTCCAATAAGAGTTTATTAGCTTCAAACATCATATCAATTCCCTTAAGATAAATCAAAATCAAAATCATGAGAAGAATCTTCCATTTAAAGAATGGGACTGAGACCATTAATATAATTTTCCTCCTCCAGCAAGAGTTAATTAGCTTCAAACATCATATCACACTAAAAAAAAATCATGAATAGAAACCAATTTGTAGAAACCAAAATAACAGTTGCAATAGTAACTAAATTAGAGAACATTTTAGAAATTAAAAAGAAATTTGGTTTCTAAATTAGTTTCAATTATTTTCTATTTTTGTTAAATAATTTCTAAATTGATATCTAATTAGCAACCAAGATTTTTGCTACCAAATTTAGAAACTAAATAATTGGTAGTTAAAACTTTAGTTGCTAATTAGATACCAATTTAAAAACTATTTAACAATAATAGAAAATAATAGAAACTAATTTAGAAACTATTTTTTTTTTAGTTTCTAAAATGGTCTCTATTTTAGTTCATATTGTAATAATTATTTTGGTCTCTAAAAATTGGTTTCTATTTCATGATTTTCTTGTAGTGTCAATTTCCCTTAAAAAAAATTAAAAAAAAACATAAATTATGTTCTGAATGGGAATATGTTATTCATTTAAGTTCTAGAGGACACAATTTTCTTAAATAAGATTTTGAGATCAAAATTGTGAATGAAAAAAAGTGATTATATTAAAAAAGTAGTTAAGAAAGTTTTCTATACATGGATTAGTCATAAATGCTTCATGCTAATTAATTAACATGATTGTTAGAGAAAAGTTTAGTTTTGTGGAATAAGTTAGGTGAAGATGGAAAAGAAAGAATATGAAATCGTGGTGTGAAAGTGTAGTCAAAGGTGGTGTAAATTTCGCTGTTGAACTTACTTTGGAAAACAACAACGTGAAGGCAACATCAACTTTTGCACTGTTTCTATCTGTTATTGTTCATGCACTTCAACTGTTTTCACTTTCAATCAGTTTCCTCACCAACAAAGAATAGGATGTTGATTATATCCACCATGTATATATTATCTGTATTTCATCAATTGGTTTAACTAGTGCTTCTGTCTTCTTCAGTTTTTAACTAAAATATCTTTTAATCTCTTGTGTTTCAAACTTTCTGTTTTAGTCTTTCAAGTTTTATAGTGAGTCACTATACTTAGGCTACTTTTTAATTATGTTTTAAAGGAATTAGAGCTTAATGGTTAGAAGAACGTATCAAAGTTAGACTATTATTTTTCAAATTTAAACTTATAGGAATAGTTGCAATAGAAAGTTAAGAGACAAGATTTTGAAGACTTATTAAACAATCTTAATTGAGGAAAATGAAACGAATGAATGAAACTCTCAGCCTGTGACTTATTACGCCTTACTTCTTGGATGTTTTGGTCTGAAATCTTTACCAGAAGTTCGTCACTGTGTCTAGTGAGTTTTGGCTGAGATTTGAGCCCCAGATTCGTCCCACAAGATTGGAAATAAGCTTTTTATTGATCACTGCTAGGGCTGAAAGGAAGGTTTGTTCGTATGTGAAACTATTTGATTTTTTTCGTGGGTGAATACTCATCCGTTTGACCTGAAATTTGTCGCATTTTGTCCCGAATTAAGTGGAGATTCTTACGTGAAATTTCAGGAAAAAACTATTACGGGAAAATATTTCAGAAATTTTCGCGCAAACCAATGCTATCCACTACCGAAACCTGTGAAATTTTGCCCTACTTTCAGCAATTTTTATTCTGAGTCCGTATTGCGCTGAAAAAATTCACACAAGTACTTTCATATGTTGTTTGCACCCAGGTAAGGAGGCACGTCAATAAACTAATCACAAAACGAAGATACGGGGAAGAAAAGCCAGGACGTTTTGTTTACGGAAAACTAGTTTTATTCACTCTCGGTCTAGGACTTACTACGACTTACCCCTTGGGTGTTTTGGTTTGAAATCTTTACCAGACATTCGCCACTGTATCTATTGAGTTTTGGCTGAGATTTCACCTCCAGATTCGTCCCACAACATTGGCAATAAGCTTTTTATTGATCACTGTCAGGGCTGAAAGGAAGGTTCGTTCGTGTATGAAACTGTTTGATTTTTTTCGTGGGTGAATACTCATCCGTTTGACCTGAAATTTGTCGCGTTTTGTCCCGAATTCAGTGGAGATTCTTACGTGAAATTTCAGAAAAAAAATTACTATTTCGGGAGAATTTTTCAGAAATTTTCGCGCAAACCAATGCTATCCACTACCGAAACTTGTGAAATTTCGCCCTACTTTCTTGAATTTTTATTTTGCGTCCGTATTGCGCTGAAAAAAATCACACAAGTACTTTCATAAGTTTTTTCCACCCAGGTAAGGAGACACGTCCATAAAAGAATCACAAAAAGAAGATACGGGGAAGATAAGCCAGGACGTTTTGTTTTCGGAAAACCAGTTTTGTTCACTCTCGGTGTGGGACTTACTACGCCTTACTCCTTGGGTGTTTTGGTCTTAAATCTTTACTAGACGTTCGCCTCTGTGTCTATTGAGTTTTGGCTGATATTTGAGCCCCAGATTCGTCCCACAAGATTGGCAATAAGCTTTTTATTGATCACGGCTAGGGCTGAAAGGAAGGTTCGTTCGTGTGTGAAACTATTTGATTTTTTTCGTGGGTGAATATTCATCTGTTTGACCTGAAATTTGTCGCGTTTTGCGCTGAATTTAATGGAGATTCTTACGTGAAATTACAGGAAAAAACTATTTTGGGGGAATTTTTCAGA
>Ga0123342_1005325_pt1 | contig 18766 bp, 10 predicted proteins | sample Turbeawhitnodule_FD_89960 | JGI IMG/M metagenome (GOLD analysis project Ga0123342, IMG submission 89960) | Root nodule microbial communities of legume samples collected from Mexico - Turtle bean Mexico white nodule | ecosystem: Host-associated > Plants > Roots > Nodule | place: Mexico: Nepantla...
CCACCACGGGGCCAAACGCCACCCCACCGCCCCCCCCCCCCCCCCCCCTCTTCCCCCCCCCCCCCCCCCCCCCCCCCCACCACCATGAAGTCCTTGGTCCCTCCACCTTCCCGGACTTTGTCGCAACAAGTCCATTGGACACCTATACTCGGATATGAGGACACCACACGCACGCCGAGAAAGCCACTACAACAGTGTCTATCGTTGATGACAAGAGGAGTGACAACAGCGCCACTACAAAAGCTCATTGCCATCACTTCTAGCACCGATACAAAGACTCATTACTTTCACGTTCGAAGCCACTACAACACATTCAAGAGTTGGGAAGCATCACTTTCTGCACCTTCAAGAACTAAACCGCATCACTTCCAACATGTCCAAGGATTGGGCTGCGTCAAGCCCAAGTTAAAGTATTTGATACCGTATCGTGCACCCACCCATAGCGTGCCCGTGTCAGCAGCACGTCGAAAGCGAGGAAACAGCTTCCCGTTGATGTGTCCGAGCTTCATAGGTTGTGACTCAGACAGCATGGTGGTTGCCATAAAAGGACAGCTTCAATCATAGGTTCACATTAGAGGTCAGAGGATGTAGCCACCGCCATAGAGTAAACAATGCTCCAAGGACGCTGCAGTGGCTGCCAGAGAGCAAAAAATGTTTGGAGAATGGGTGGCTGCCGGAAAGCAAAAGGGGTCCGAAGAACAACTATCAGATAGCAAAAAATGTTTGAAGAGCATAGCAACTACAAAGGAGCAAATATGGTCGAAGGGCAAGACAATTGCAGGAGAGAAAAAATGCGCAGCATCAGCCAGAGAGCACATACAGTGTTGGCTATCAAGAGAAAAAAAAATGCTTAGAGAATGTGGGGATTGCCAAAAAGCAAAAGTGCTAGATGGGTGCAGAGGCTGCTCGAGAGCAAAAATGCTTGAAAGACACAGCCAGTGCCAGAAAGCGTAGTGGCTCCAGGAGAGGAAAAATGTTGCGGCGAATATTGTTTACCCAAGAGTGAAAGAGTGACATAGTCAGGGCCAATGCGTCTAGGAAAAAATCATGACCTAACAACGAATTAGAGACAAAACAGGCCTCGGAGGAGGGTATCTCTCTGATACAGTGATACCAAATTGAAAGGATTACTTGTAATTGTGTGTAGTATACACATATTTCTTACAATGAAGTAGATATACAATTAGAAGGAATAAAATCAATAATTAATAATGAGAAATATTTGCTAAGATATTTCTATATTTGATGCAATCAAATCACTTCATATTTCCCTATTTAATGCAATCAAATCATATCCTCAAGAAAATTGATTTATAATATGATTGAATTGTTTGAGAATGATTGACAATGATTGAATCTTAACATTCAGTAAGCATAGAGAACATATTAAAAAAAAAATCAAATTAGGTTGCCACATAGTATAAAATGCTTCTTACCTTTTGAACATACAAAACCTAGTTGCTGTTTGCCAAATTAACAATTTATTTATTTGATTGCAAATAATACTTAATACCGTCTGTGTACATCTACCTATCAGCTTCATATTAATTAACATTGTTTCCACACATATACTTATAAGTAAAGGTTTAATTGAACTAGACAAATGTTACATACCTGGCGATTGGTGATTGCCAAAAGCAACTAGAAAAACATTTCCAAGAACAATGAAAGCTGTGGCAACCAGTACCCTGATAAAAGTCCACCAATTAACCCACTAAGAATTCTCATCACTAAAATAGATTTGGTGAAAAAGAAAATTAAACTGTAGTCTCAGTTCAAATTTAGCATACTTGACTGTCACCATTTTATTCAAGACAAAGTAAGCGAAGGCAATGTTAGATACAAACTGAACAGAACCAAGTGCGGCAAGAAGTGACTGCACAACACACAGAAGATTAAGAATCAGTAATCACAATAAGTGGAAATACATCCATCAAAATCAAGCAAAAGAAATTGCAAATTTTACTACATCCAACCAAACAAAAGAAGTACAAGACTACTACATACTATCATAAAACTACACAATATGTTACTGAACAAAAAATCCCAATAACGTCATGGGAAACGTACCTGAGCAGCATATCCAAAGGAAATGAAATTAAGGCAATTTCCAAGAAAGAAAAATACGATACCTGCAATGAAAGCAAAAATCAGGAACCAGCCACCCAGATAAAAGGAGCAAAACCCATATAAAAATGCAATTGGAATATACCAATTCTCCAACTCTGGAAATATATAATAGGCTTCAACGTCATCTTTCCATTTACCCCATCACTTCCATGTAAATGTCTTTCTCTCTGCAAAAGAAAAATAAAATTCAGGTTTCCCAAATAATTTGATACTGCAAATTGCAACTTTCAAGAAATAGTAGTACAGATTGCAGGTTAATATTGACACTCAAAGATGTAATATGTCACGAAACTAAACTCTTACACTCAGAATCAGATGGAATTATCCATAAGTTTCAGTGCTTAACTATAATAACGTAAGTCCCTAACCCAAAAAATCATGCATACAATATCCAAAGCAATTATGTAACAAGATACAGATGAATACAACAAAGGTACATGAATATTACTTCAGTAAATATTTATCAAGTCAGCTGAAATCTGAAAAGGAATACAATAGCAAAGCAAATTTATGTACCTCATTAGTCATTATAAAATAGACAGAAACATGTCTCTAAAAAAAATTGACGTACTTAACAAACGGTTCCAACCATAAAAAAGACTTCAACCATACCTCATTGTGCCCTAATTTGAGAAGATTGGTCCCAAAGTTTATTGCAATACTTCCGAAGAGGTTGATCAAAGCTCCAACAGTCCACTCCCCCATGAATAAAACGGTGTTACACCACGAAGGAGAAACCACATGCAGCAGAAAAACCAATTCAAGCACTCTGTCTATCAGATGTTAGTTCTAAACTCTGCACACAATGCAAAACACGGGTAGAAAGGAAAACAGCCTTTCTTCTAGACACCAGAGTCAGGGCAACAATACTCCTGTGTCACCACCAAACACAAAAATCAAACCATCAAATCAAAATCCACATCTTCAACAGTATTATTAACTACTAATACTTCGGAGATCTATGTGCAAAATTAATGAAGCTTATAAAGAGGTGAAAGGAATAAAGGCATAGCACGAAATACATAAACTTCCATCAGAAAACACAAACCCAACAGATTCAACTTCAACCCATAAAAAGTAAGACTAATTTTTGTGCACTGAAAAAAAAAACTTTTACATGGGAACACAAAATCTAACCAATTGAGGGAATGAACGAAACAATGTAACTCCTCGATCTTCGGATCTTACAGCATTTCATTGGGACAAAACATTCCAACAAAACAATGAAAAGGAAAGAAAACCAAAAAAAGCAGCTCCTGACCTTGAAGAACCCAGATCTGCTATGTTTGCAAGAAAATTGAACCCGCGAGACCGATCCAACTAAACCATTGCAAAAAACAAAATTAACTAAATTGAATTAAAGTCCAAATGCAATGTGTAGGAGGGTCCATTGGGAAGCGCGAAAGCTTGAAAAGGGTTGTTGATTACCTGAGAGACAATCAATCAATTTCCTCTTCTGTTGGAACAGAAAATTGAAAGCGCGAGGTTGGACGCGTGGGCTGAACGGGAATAGAGAAGGAAAGGTAGATTCAGAGGGAAGGGAAATAAAATTTAAAATAAAATTATAATAATAAGGGTTAAAAAACACTATACAAATTGAAATTGTGGATAAAAACAAAAAATTATTATTATTATTATTATTGGAAAATATGCGATTGCTTCTGTGTATTCACGTGTTTTTTTTTACTCAAATTTTTACGATATAAAAATGTAATATATATATAAAAATAATTTTAGATAATCAATTTTTAAATATAGAAATGATTTTTACATATAGAAATGTAATATATATAAAAATAATTTTGGTTAAGTCAAATTTAAAAAAGTAAAAAATGAAATATAAAGAGTGATTAAAAGTAAAAGTTATTTTATTTTATATGTGAGATTTGTATGAAAGTATACTCTTTCGTAAGATCATATAAAAACTGATATTAAAAAATAATATTATTTTTTAAGTAATTTATATGAAATTAATTTATATAAAATGATAAAATATTTTATTATATTAATAAAATGAGATATAATAAAAGGTAAAATCAGAAGAAAAAAAATTGTATATTAAAAGATATTTATAATGAAAAAATACCTTATTATTATTATTATTATTATTAAAATAAGAAGGGAAGTGGGACTTTCGTTTCCTTGGTCCAAAATGAAGGGGGAGATTTGTCATACATTCGAGAAGCTAAGGAAGAAAAAGATAATTATGAAAAATAAAAAATGATAAAGAAAGAAAGAGAGAGGAAGTTGTCGGGTCGAGGTCATTAAAGAGAAACGGCGTGAGACTTGAGCGACCGCTCTTACCGCCCTCTTATATCATTTTAATTAATGACCAATCTAGTTTAACTTTAAAATTTTATACTTCATAAATATACTATATACTATTAACCTAAAATTTTTAGGATTAGAAAATAGTTCTAACATATGTAAGTTTTTTCTTTAAATATTTCAGTATACAATGCTGAGGTGAGATAATCAGTTAAAACATAAATGCTACTATTAATTAGCATATGACATAGTCAATTAAATAAGCAAATATGTTTTCTTTGGATTAAGAACGGATTTGAGTGAGTTGATTTAAAGTGTTTGAAATGAAATGTAGAAAAAATAAGTTGTTTGGATTAAGGTAAAAAAAATTGAAAGTGTAAAGAAAGTTTGTAAATAATGTGATGGGTGTGATTTAAATTGTATTTTTTTTAATTGATAAAAATGTAAGTTTATAAATTTGTCCTTATATTTAAAAATTGTTGAAAAAATTAATTTGATTTATTATTTGTGAATTATAATTGTTTTTAATTAAAATATTATTTATGGTACTGTGTAAGAACTAACTTTAGAAAAAATATGAATTATCTGAAATTGTCGGAACATATTTATGATTGACAGAAATTTATTTGGTTAAATTAAATAATTTTTTAATTGTGTAAAGGAAAGAAACGTTTGTGGAATATTGGAAATGTAGTTAACCTTTTTTATGTAGGAGGTGAAACTTATTAACAAAGTGTGTGCATAATAAATATTAAACACAGTACATTACAATTATGTCATCCTCCTGGTCATCCCTCTCATGTCATACATCATGTACTTGATGGATATTTAACTTCTTCATTATTGTTTTCCCAAAAGGGACCATCCGAGCTTGAGACTTGATTCTAGCGATAAATCGACTTCAAACGCATTCATCATTCGAGTGATGAGCATGACATAAGGAAGAGCCATGTTTTTATCTCGACATTTGATATGTGTTGCATTATATAATGGGTGAGCACACATGAAGTCATATTTCTTAAAGAAAAAGGAGGAGTTTTATCTATCTATAATTCCTTCATTTCTTTACATTACTACTACTTTACACTAGTGGTGGAAATAAGTTGATTAAGGAGGTAGCGTGAAGGGTAGGCAGTAGGTAAAAGGAAATTGCAATGGGTCCTTCTAAAATAATTGGAGCATCCATATCTGAGACGAATAGCGGGCTGGAATGTCCCATTCCACGAAAAATGACCGAGTTATCTACAATATTAGTGTTCCAACTTGATGGAAACCATCCAGCCTAGAAATTTTTTTATGGAAGACCATCAAGCCACCACAACTTTGGACTACGAAGATAGAAGAAGATAGAGCTTTGATAAGAACATCCATTTCTAATAGTCTTTTACATCTTCTTATTCTTGTAATTTTTATAGAGTATTATAGGTTTATTTTGGCTTGTAAATTTGTGTATGTGTGTTTCGACCATGTATTGGGCTTATATTTCAGCCATGTATTGGCTTATATTTGGGCCATGTATTAGGCTTATTTTTGGGTCATTTATTAGGCCTGGTAAGATGCATCTTCATACTTATTTTGATATGTAGCTTAGTTATGGATTGTTGGAGGAGTTTTGTGACTTCAATGGATGAATTGAATCGTGGAGAATAAAAAGAATTGGAGTATGAAAGTAGAAGCTTAGAAGTGGTGAGGCCAACTTCTAAGAAGTTCCATGCTAGAAACTTCAAAAGTGCAATAAGGAAAAAGCAAAGAAGACAAAGGTTTGCTAAAAAATTGACAGCATTTCTTTATCAAATTCAAAGTTGAATTACATGGTGATTAGCACATTTATTTATAACCTAATTGGTGCCAAATATTCATAATTATTCCTCCACTCGTAACTTGATAAATGACTCTCTAAAATTGAAGCAAATTATCTCCATTCCTAATTTGACAAGTGGCGGTTTTACATTTGAGAAGGATGATTTCAAATAAGGTTTTGTCATGTGGAGATGCACATGTTTCATGCCATGTCCAGTAGTATTCCAACTGGCTTCACATGTCATATGAGTTGATTTAGTAGAACAACACATTGAGTTATTAATTTCACTTTGATTGAGATTTTGATTAACTAATAAGGTGATGAAAGTCTACCCTTGGTTCTCTAGGGAAATGTTCATATTTGGGCTTATAATAATCTTTTGGGGTGGTGGATAATAATATTCATTATGATGAGAACTATACCACCCTTCATTTGAAACTTGGAGTCATGAATCTTTTTTCTATGACTATACTTTTCATCTCTATGACTATACTCCTCATTTGTATGATCCTTGTTCATATTTTGATTTATTAAAAACTAGTTAATCATATCCTTCATATCATCAAATTTTCTATCCATATTTTCTGTTAGTTTTTCCACCTCTTAGACATCTTGTCTTATTTCTCCAACCATATTCCTTACTCAGATCCTTATTACTGCCTCGCACACTTAATGCATGAGAATGATCACTCATTTTGAAAATGCAAAAAATATTCACAAGATTTTTTATTCAACAATGAGTGATATTTTTTTTTTCATAAATAGGTTTTAAAAGTTGGAAGTATCTCTCAAGGTTAAAGAGTTAATATTTCTCTCAATTCACGCCTAGGAAAGTGTGGTGAGTCACTAGGACTGCTTAAAAACAAATTTTCTAGATGTGTGTATGTGAGAGTCCTAGAGACCAATGTTGTCAAGATCGCGATCTAGATCTTTTGATCTTACGATCTTTTTAAAATAAAACAAGTTGGATTGGAGGTGGGATCAAAAAATTTCCGTATCGGAGCGATCCGACGATCCAAGGGTTGGATCAGACAATCTCTGGGCCTCAATGATCCATGACCCGACCCAAAAAAATTTGAAAACCCAATAAAATCGAGAAACCCTAATTTGAATACCAAGAAACGCTAATATGAAAACCCAACCCTAAGTTCATAACTTGTGCCTCTGTCGCACCGCCGCCGCTCGTGCTCGCCATTTCGTCGCCATCGCCCGCGCTACGTATTGCCCCTGCTCGCGCGATTCATTGCCTCTGCCACTGCTCCACTTCATTTGGGTGATAATTTATGATGGCAAGTCGAATTTAGTTATGTTATATATTTGGACCATTTAGTTATGTTATGAATTTGGACCATTTAGTTATGTTATGTATTTAGACCATTTTATGAATTATGAATCTATGTTAAATTGTGTTATGTATTTTGACCATTTCATGAATTATGAATCTATTTTTAATTATGTTATGTATAGTAGTTACTCGAATAGCAACTCTTCCGAGTCGAGTTACGAGTTTTCATACCCTTTTCAATCTGCCTCCGAGTTACGAGTTTGACAGCATTGCTAGAGACCAAAGAAAGGTCAACTATAAAATTTGAGAAATATACCCTAGATATCACAGAGACTTATAAAATAAAAGATAAACAAGAAATTAACAAAAAGAAAGTAAAATAAAGCAAACAAATCTAGACGAAATTCTTAAGTGAATATGTAAGTGACACTTTAAGTCCACTGACACATTTCTACAAGACTAAGTGTTGACTATTACAATGTTTTTTAATGGGATTTCTTTGGAAGCATTTTCCCAAACAAAGCAAACAAAATTACGAATGAAAAAAATTAACACAAAGTACCGTGATAATATGAAAAACAAAAATTTGATGTTTTGATCTTTGTAACTTGTCAATCTCCCTCTCAAGTGTTTATCACTCTTCCTTTCGAAATTCCACTTGATTGTTCTTTAAAGAGAAGTCATCCTTAACTTGATCTTTTTCTTCTTTAAGATGCTACATAGCAATGTTAGTCAACTTTTTCAAAGATCACAACTCGGAGATTAGAGGTTAATAAAAATTCAAAATTAAGAAAACTAAACTCAAAAGATTAGAGATGAGACTAACTCAAAGATTGTCCAAAAGTTCTAGACAAAAAAAGAGTTAAAAGCTATCTAAAAAAGTAGGCACTAAAAATGAATTATCTAGAAAATGATTCTAGAATGGATTAAAAACAAAAGTTAAAGAATATCAATATTTCAATGGGGCATAAGACCAAAAAAAAAAAAAAGATCGTGGCCCAATGTGGCTGGGCCCAAATATTTGACAGTAGTTAAATAGTCTGCTTCTTCCTGCACTTCCATACCTTCTTGTGCCACCCCATACTAAATATGAAAATACCATTTTATCCTTTTTTTTCACCCCCTTGGATTTGAAATAATAAGTCTATGGATTATGTAATCCGGATAAATTCCGGATTACATAATTCGGAAGTCAATTTCATATTTAGAAAAGACTTCCAGATTATGTAATCTGGAAGCTAATAACACATCTGAAAAAAAGACTTCCGGATTACATAATTCGGAAGCTAATCTTATGTATAGAAAAGACTTCCGGATTACATAATCCGGAAGCTAATTTTGAATCTAAAAAAAGACTTTCGGATTATGTAATCCAGAATATTGAAAAGGATATTTTTGGAATAAGAAAAATTTATGGGGGGTTGATACAAGAAGGTATGGAGGTGCAGGAAGAAGCAACCTTCTCTAGTACGTGCAGTACAGTCCAATATTGTTTTTAGCTCAAAACAGTGAAACACTATTGTTTATTTTTTACTGTTTCTTCCTGTACCTCCATAACTTCTTCTGTCACCTCCATACAAAATATGAAAATATCTTTTTATCCTTCTTTGTGCCACCTCCATAGAGTAGCTTCCAAATTATGTAATCTAGACACATTTGAAAAAAGACTTCCGCATTACATAATCTGGTAGCTAAAAAAGATTTACGAATTATGTAATAAAAAAACTAATCATGCATATGGAAATATTATAAAGGAATATTTTTGAAAATTAAAAAAATTGTGGAGGTGAGAGAAGAACATATAGAAGTGCGGGAAAAAACAATCTTGCTTTTCATGCTCTTCTGGTTTCATTAGGAGGCTAGGATTAAATTTCAATTTGACTATAATCATGGGCCTACCACAAGATTGCAAAAACAAAATCCAGCATCTCAATTGTTTTTATAAACTTGAATTACTGTTTCGTGCAAAACTTGTTCCAATTTTCACAAACGGACCCCACCAATAATCTCCAATGCAACAAAAATATTTGTCCAGTTTCTCTGCACCTTTATTTTCGATTTTGTGCCAAGATTCAATCAATTTCACCAACTTCACTGGGTCTCACTAGAACTCTACAATTACTAAGATTTTCACCTCAATCACGTTCACCAATTTGACAATTTGCAAATCATGGACCCCACCGTGTCAATACAAAAATTCCATCAGCTTACAATGTTCACGCCAATTTGAACTTCGAATTCAAACTCCAATTTCACTTCAACCACTTGTTGCACTTGCACGGTTTTTACAATTTCAATCACAATCCAGCACCTGCCAATTCTATATTGTCTTTTCTTTTAATCAAAACCAGTGAACGTCCTGCACCAATTTATTTCTAACACCAGATCATCCAAAATTAACTTTGCCAGTGAAATGCGTTCCAGCCAAAGCACTGTTCCACAACTAATTCAACTATTTAAAATAGGTTTACAGAAAAACAGTGTCAACGAAGCTATTGTTGGGAAAATTCAGAAATTAATTGTCCAAGCAAAATTAATAAGCAAATAATAGAAAATAAAGCAAATAGAATAATGACATATAGCATTTTTAATGTGGGAAAACCTTTCTCAACTTGAGAAGTAAAATCCACGGTACTTAGTTCAAAAAATTCCCCTACTATGAATCCACCACTATGAAACAACTATGAAAGTAGAATTACAATATTTATTTCTTCCCACTATGAGGATAACACTCAATCTCATCCAAAAAGATGAAATACAACATCTCTCTAATATCTCACTAGGATTTCTAATATCTCACTAGGTTTTCTAATCTCACCATCATGGTGTATATCTATTCTCTCTTTTTCTCTATAGGTTGCTTCATTACATTTTCAGAAGAGAGTTACAATTTCAAAAAAACTTTTAAATGATCATCTTAAATATATTCTATGAATCGGTTACCAATATTAATTGGTCACAATCTCCCATTAAATTAAGGAAAGATTCTCAATAATTCTTCTCCTTAACGGATTTAATTGAGAGTATCAATAATTCGGCTTCCTCACAATTCTCCCCCTTAATTGACTTAATTGATGGTATCAATAAATCAACTCTCCCACAACCATGTTACCAATATTCATTGGTCATGATCTCCCATTAAAAAAACCAGAAATGCCAAGAAATTTCAACTGTGAACAATCAACCTGCAAAGTACTGCACAATGTTAATTTGACAGTTCTAATGTAAACTGTTTTCAGATTTATTTTTTCAAGAACCAAACCAGAAAAATTACTTCAGCTGCTACCAAAATTTCTCTAAACTGCACCAGCAAATTTTACTTCAAACAACAGCACGAAAATCAAATGAAATTCAGAACCACAGTTCCAATTAGAAACTGCAACAGCATAACCAGAAAATAGTTCCAGCAACAAATACATTGACTGCAGTTTCAAAAAAAAAAAAAAAACTACACAGAATCGAAACTTTTCATGTTGACGCACTAAAACTGTTTCAATCAACGCTACGATTCACCGTTTAAACAATTCCAAAACCACTCCACCGTTACACCAAACAGCGAAAAAAATGAATAATGTTTGCACAAGAAGAATTTTAATTTTTAGTTTTAGAAATTTACCAAACCATACAATTTTAGAACAAAAAGCGTTCTGCTTCAACGAAGAACAACAAAAATTTTCCAGTGAAGAAACAACAAAAACTGTTTTCCCCGTCTGAAGGCGAACCACAGTTCACTTATTCTCCGCCGCTGAGATAATTTCGTTTCGCACTAGCACCAACAAATTGCTTCAATGCTTCAACGATCCAGTACAGAATCGATTCAAATCATAGATTTCCAAAATCGCTCCAAAAATAATGAAGAACAAGATGAAGAGCACAGCACAACAATCTCAACCAATAATTTCAGAACCGAAAAGGAAGCGGAAGAGGAATTGTTCCACGAAAATGAAGAACAATGAATCGGGAAAAGAAACCTCACAAGAACTTTTGTAAGAAATTTAAAATAAAACAAGATTCGAAACTACTATTCACACCACTAAATTCTTCTTTTTCACCACAGATCCGATGAAATTCACAAACATATCCGTTTGATATTCTCACCTCTCGATTCTGTGTTTTGCACCACGAAATTTTTTTAAAATGAATTTTAAAGAAAATGATAATGAAACCTAACTTTAAAGAAAATTTCTAACGATCTTATAGAAATTTAAGAACTCAAACATGAAGATATTTGAAAAAAAAAAATCAAAAAGTTCAATTAGTGGAGTTTATGACAATTTTGGATTAAACATAACTTTAGACAAAACATATATGACTTTAAAATCAAAACACTCAAATATAAAAAAAAATTCTCTGAACAATTTTGAAGAATTTAAGTGAAGTTAGGCCAACATTTAGTTTCTAGAGTGAGGTTGGGTCAACGCTACTAGGAGGAGCCTAAGCGAGATTAGGTCAACACTTAGTTTCTAGAGTGAGGTTGGACTAACACTACTCGGAATCTAGAAATTTGTTTAGCAAGAAGACAACTCTAGAGATAACTTTGATAAGTAGAAGTGTCTCAAAAATTGGACAATAATTCTTTACTGAAATTAAAGTTGAAAATACATGTACAAGAGACTCCTATTTATAGGAGAAAGTGTATCAAAACCTCTCAAATGAGAGTGTGACAAGTGTCACATCCTTATTGGTGCAAACTCTCTCCATTGGGATAGTGACCAGGGGCATGTCTTCATTGGAAGAAAATCCTCTCCATTGAGGAGATCACATGATACAAACCGACAAATAACTAAGGACACAACAAGAACTTCCCAAAAGGGTTAGTCATCTCAAGATACAAAGTCAAGCCCCACCAAGCCTCAAGAAAGAATCAACAAAAGAAGAAGAAGCTATAAACCTGAATATCAGAAGTTCTTCTTTTTGGTCTTCTTAAAAAAAGATAATATGTTTGTAAATAATTTGGACTCACTTTAGGGGTCCAAATAGCAAAGATAGGCTAGAATAAGGTGCCTTTAACATAATAGGAGGTGTAGATATCATTTTAGCTTGTTCCTAGCCCTTTAGGAAGGCAATTTGACCTAGTTTCTAGAAGGACAAGCCTAGGGTGCAAGTTTGACTTAGTCAAACCCTATGACTGCCCATTTTTTCCCTTTTCCCATCCTACCCCTCTTGTTTGTTTTCCAAGGCTCATTCACCTAGAAATAGAAGGTCTACCTATTGTATTTTACAAGTTGAATTTGTATGAAGTAAAGAAACTATGCACAAATTGTGTGAGCTCTTAGTGAGGATTATGTCATCTTAGGTTTGAGGTCTTATCTTGAGTTATTTGGGAAGTTCTCAAGTGGCGGTCAACACACTCATCTTGGAGCATATCACCCTCCAAGTCGCGTGACATTTCTTACCCACCACCATAAGTTTTCTCATTCCATTTTCCTACCATTCCTCCATTCCATTTATGTTCTTATCTCTTTTTCTCTTAATTGTTGTTCTTGGGTTTCACTCATAATCATGAGTATGGTGCATCATTTGGGAGGCCATGACATGTTTACCTTGTGCCCATTTCAATTCTGTAATTGAATCTCATCCTCACCATATCTTGTTTTTCATCTTTGCATATGTGAAATGAACCTTCACACTTACTTAACCACTTGGTTAAGTTCGTGTCCAGTGGGAATCTTCCTTAGCTCCTCACTCTTAATTGTTAAAATCCCAATCTTAAGTAAAAGTGTCACCATAAATGAAAACATATAAAAATCAACTCATATAAGCACATGTGGACCTTCATGTCATTCTTGCCTTTTGTACTAGACAAGAGTGTTCGTGTGCTCGGGACCTCGGTCTAGGTATCTAGGTATGATCAACTCGGCTTTGGACCCAAAAGCGAGTCATGGGCTCGACCCAGTTTCGTTGGTAAGCCCGGTGGAGAATAATTAAAATAGAGAAAATAATAATTTTGGTCATATATTAACATAAAGTTGTTAATTAAATATATATGTCGATATATATTAAGTTGTTAGAACGAAATATATGTGAATATATGCACAAAGTTGTTAGTTGAATATATGCACAAAGTTGTTAGTTAAATATATGCATTAAGTTGTTGTTTGAATATATAAAGATGTTAAATAAGTAGAGAGCACTCGAGAATAAAAGTGCACTTTTTTCTGTTGTTAGCACCGTGAGTAAAGGTGCATGCGGACATAATATTTTCTTGTTGTTAGCACCCAAACATGAAAGGAGCACGTGAGCAGGTGATTTTCTGTTATTATTTTATGCTTTCACTAGAGATTATATTCTCGTGAGTGAAAGTTGTTAAAGGAATAACTATAAAAGGGGCTTGAACCACAGGTAAAGGTATGTTGTTTCTGAGTGTTAGAGACTGAAACTGATTATTGTTTTGTATGCGCTCACTGACTTAATCGTCGGAGTGTGATCAATAGGTAGAGTCCCCTCTATCTCAGCGGAGCGTTGTTCCAGTGCACAAAGAATAGGCACATTAGAAGTGGAGGTTGCCAATCCAGTCAACCTGAAGGTCAACCGGTGAGAACATTTGACACCCACTGTGGGGCCCGATAAAAATTGATCCCATCCACATTCGTGTTTGAGCTTTTCGACGTGATGAGAAACACTAGGCAAGGACCACAAGGATCTGAAGGAAGTGATGCCCCCACCTTACAACAACTCACGGAGACCAAGAGGGCTCTCCAAGAGGCCAATGAGCAGTATAAACAAGAGCAAGAACGAATCCGAGAGGAAGCCAAAGCTGAGCAAGCACTTATGCAGAATTGGATGATGGCAGAGATCGAGGCCTCCCAGATAGCCAAAGAGGAATTGTGCAAGTCCAATGAGGAATTACATAGAAATCTATACCAACGTGACCAACGTTCCACCAGGGAACGAGGTCTGAACTTGCCTTTTAGAGATAGTCCCAAACCATTTTCGTAGGCGATCATGGATGAGATCGTGCCAGCTTATTATATCACACCCAAGATTGCCTTTGTCATAGGGGTAGAGGACCCTGAAAATCATCTCACGACATTCAATGCCCAGATGATTGTCTCTGGAGGAACGAACGTCATCCATTGTAAGATGTTTGTGAGTACTTTTACAGATACAACCTTACAATGGTTCAGTGGGCTTCCCGATGTTCACAACACCTCTTTTGTTTAGTTCTCCAAATTGTTTAGAGAACAGTTCTCTGTCAACCAGGTCAAGCCTCCTAAGTTGTATGACCTTTTCAATGTAAGGCAAAGGGAGGAAGAGTCGTTGAAGTATTATCTGAATAGATTATGGGCGCTTACGGTAAAACTCCAAGTGCATGATGAAGACGTGATGATCACCGTTTTTGAACAAGGGATCGCGGCAGGACAGTTCAGCGATTCGTTGATCAGAAATCCAACGAAGACATTTTCTAAGATACGAGAATGAGTTGTTTGTGTTCTTACCAGCTGACCGAGTTGCTGGTTGACTCGAGGTTGAATTCCCCCTCCTGAATCTACCTCTTCTGGAACCGAGTTCGTGAATCTTTGTCGCACTAGAATAAGACTCCGTTGAGACAGAGGGCGCCCTACCTGTTGATTACACTCCGACGATCAAGTCAGTTAGAGCTCACCAAAAGTAACCAGTTAAGAAAGTGCGTAAAAAATAGCATACCTTTACCTGGAGAATCACTCCCCTTTTATTTTCGCACATGCAACATGCAACCATTCTCTCTGGAGATAAGAAAATCTTAAATGAAAATATTCTAAACACATTAATCTTTTACCTGTAACAGAAAAACTACCTACCATGGTCACCACTGATCTTCAAGTACCATCCGCAGACCCTCTTTTGTTACTACCGCATAACCCTATTTTAAGAGGGTTACAATAACTAGCCACGTGCAACAGATATGCAACAAAAAATATGTAATGGGAAATATTGCCATATATCCATAACAAACATGTAAAAATAACAACATTATATTTACCGTCCCAAATAAAATCTATAAGTAGGTGTATATATAAAATTACTCTTCATAACAACCCTATCGCGTGCTTTGGGCCTTCCCTAAAAAGGGCCATCTGCACAGGTCTCATCTAAGCCCAATGACCGAGCTAACCTCTCACGCCTCAAAGAACCGAGCATACAAAATAGTACCGAGAGCCGAGCACTGGTCAGTACAATTTGTGTCAATTTTTTTTTCCTTACCTATTTTTCTGGAGTCTTATGTTCTTAGTGTTCTAGGAGTCTTTAAATCCATTCTTCTTATTTTGCTTTTAATTGTGAAGAACTAAAAGTAATTAAAGTTTATTTAATTGGAAGTTGAATTAGTTCCAAACAAAGAATTCAACTGATCATATGAATTGAATCTCAATCTATTTGTGAAAATTTGAGTGCAATTCACTTTTCAAGATTAAATAAAGTATTAAGAGGATTATTTTTATGTGGCAAATTGTTTTCACATTTGTGGAACTTTATCCTTCTTACTTTTACACTTTCTAAGAAAATTAAAACTTCATAGTTAAAAGTTTGAGTTTCTTTGAATTTTCATAAGTGTTTTTCTTGTTTAAGTTTTGTCATCATCATACTTCCATTTTGGTTTAGCTTTCTTTCTTTAAACTTTTCTTGATTGTCTTTAAAATTTTCTTAAAGTTATGTTGGAGTTCTTTGTATGAGCAAGTGATAAGAGTTTTGACCTTTTTCACTTGAAGTGTTGCTACCATGTGTAAACCCTTTGGAAAATATGCAAAACCTTCCTTGAGTAAAGTTAACCTTTTTCCATCCTTTACTAAATAGCCGAGTGATACACATGAGTGAGTGCGTCAAATTGTTATTTTTCACTAATTTTTTGCTTCCATTTTTGCAAATCATGGCTCAATTGTCTTCGATAGAATCTTCAAAACCTCTATCTCCTCAAAAGACACGTCTTTTGGGGGAACTTGAGGATACCAAGAGGAGCTTGACCCACAAGGAAGAGGAAATGTGGCAACTAATTGAAAGAATGCAAAGTCTAGAGGATACTCGAGAGAGAGACAATCTAGAGAAAGCACGCGGGAGCCTAGAAGAACCACAAGAAATTACATGCGCTATAGAAGTCAAGAAGAAGAAGAAGAATGGAGAGTGCATAATTATGAAGCTAGGCACCATTATCAACATCAACCAAAGAATTTATTTCCTTTTGTAAAGTTACCTAGTTTAGGTGGGAAAAGTGACCTTAATGTGTACCTAGGATGGGAAGCTAAGGTAGATTTTTTTTTTAATGTGTATGAGGTTGAAGAGGACCAAAAAGTTAAATTAGCTTTCCTATATTTTTTAGACTATGTCATGCAATGGTGACATCAAACTATAATGGACTTTGGGCTAAACAAGAGGTCATTCGTGGTCTCTTGGAGTGATTTAAAGTTATGCACGCGCATGCGGTTTGTTCCTCCTAATTATAAGAATGAACTCTTGTTGAAGCTCCAACGACTTCATCAAGGATCTAAAAGTGTAGACGAGTATTTTAAAGATTTAGAAGTAACTTTGACTAAAGGTATAAGTTTGGACAATAGTTGTCCTCTCTTGATTTTGTGTATGCTCAAATATTTTCCAGGATGGTTGTCTCTCAACTTCCAGACCCAAAACCTGAGGCCCTGGTCCGGGTGGTGGTCTTCTTACTTCCAGATCTAACATTCAAGGTCCTCTCCCGGTTTCGAGCATGGCTTCGGCTAGTTGTCGCTTCATCTGGTCTTTTTGTTCTCGAAGGACTTGTACGTCCTCCTCGTTCTTCTGGTGGAGGGCCTATATCTCCTCCATGTTCTTCTGATGCATTTATGTTATCTCTCTTTGCAAGGTTGGGAGCATAACTGCTTGCTCGGCCTCTGTCACTTTCTTGTTCATCATCTGTCTTGTCAAAACCATTTGTTGCTCTCTTGAATTTATCTCGATCTCACGGTGGACACCAATTGTACTTGTATAGACTGATAGGGCCTAAATAGTATTTGATATCGGCTGGAACAATTGTCTCTGATTCCTCAGTCGCTCCTTCGTCGCCTTCCTTCACGTACTCGCTCCTTCATACTCGGTCTCTCCTCTTTCCTCTTCTCGTACTCACTCCCTAGTACTCGGTCGGGAGTTAACCTGCAAAAGGTTCTCCAACGATTAAGTAAGTGCTCTATATAAGAGTGAATGATGTATTGATAAAAACGTACCTTACTCTTGTGTAACAATGCTTATTTATAGTGTTAATAATAAGTTATCTCACTTATGGGATGTATCTAACACTTATCTTTAATAAAACAATATTAGCTTATTTATAGCATGGTTATCAAATTTATAGGGTGTTAATCAAATTTATAGGATATTACCGGATTTATAGGATGTTATCGGATTTGTTGCATATGTCTTTCTTTGCTATTTAATATAATCAATTTTTTCAATCGATCGATCACTTATATCGCATGACGTAGTTCGTTCGATTTCGACCGGTACATAAATGTATAAAAAATATTATTATTAAATTATAAAATAAATATGAAAAAGATGTTGGATGCTAACGTATCAAGGTTCATAATGTTATTTTTGAACCTGATGTGCTTGCGGGGTCTGTTGGCCAATGCAATGTCATTTTTGGTGAAGCATTCCTTCCCCACAGATTGCGAAGAAGCGACGACAATAAGACGGAAATCGAACCAGAGAGAGAAGACTTTGCCGTATTTTTCCGACAACTATAAGTTTTTAATTCTATCAATATCAATTTAATTAATACTATAAAATACTAACCGTCTGAAATTCAAATAATTATAAAAATTAAATTATTAAATTAATAACTACATTTATATGCCTATTAATTTTCATCCAATAATTATTTTTACATATATATCTATCTGAATTATTAATGTTTTATCTATCATAATTCTATAATAGAAAATAATTAAAATTAAATTACAAAAAAGCTTATTTTTATCATCATAATATCTATTATAACTAAAATCTTAAATTATATTTATATGCTTTATCAAATGAATTATCATATTAAACAGTATAAACATGATATAAATTTATTACAAAATCTAACTTATCACACACAAAACATAGTACAATCATGTTTATTCTCCATACATGAGAATATCTTTATTCCTTAAATAACACTAGCACATCTGAAATCAGTACACATTCAAATCTTTATTCTTTAAATAACACTGATTGGTGGTGATTGACGGGCTTTACACATAACTTCCAATGGATTTTTTCTTGATATAGTGATTCCTTTTGCTTCAGACATATCAACTTGTTCTTTACCAATTCGTTTCCACTCAAAACATTGA
>Ga0123342_1005326_pt1 | contig 18765 bp, 10 predicted proteins | sample Turbeawhitnodule_FD_89960 | JGI IMG/M metagenome (GOLD analysis project Ga0123342, IMG submission 89960) | Root nodule microbial communities of legume samples collected from Mexico - Turtle bean Mexico white nodule | ecosystem: Host-associated > Plants > Roots > Nodule | place: Mexico: Nepantla...
ATTGCACACATTCATATGAATCATTTAAATAAACTTGTTTCAAATGAACTTGTTCATGGCTTACCCAAACTCAAGTTCGAGAAGGAACATGTGTGTGAGGCTTGTCAAAAGGGGAAACAAACTAGAAAATATTTTAATTTGAAAAATTGTGTTTCAACTTCAAAACCCCTTGAGCTTTTGCACATAGATATTTTTGGTCCTTCTAGGCTATGAGCCTTGGAGGAAATCTGTATTCTCTTGTGCTTGTAGATGAATTTTCCAGGTTTACTTGGACTCTTTTCCTACACTCAAAGAAGGAAGCATATACAGAATTCAAAAAGCTAGCAAAAAGGCTGCAAAACACATGTTGCAGCATCATTGGAGCTATCAGGAGTGATCATGGAGGGGAATTTCAAAATGAGAAGTTCATCAGCTTTTGCAACAAGCTAGGAATCTTCCACAACTTCTCTGCACCAAGAACACCCCAACAAAATGGAGTGGTGGAGAGGAAGAATAGATCTCTAGAAGAGCTTGCAAGGACTTTTCTGAATGATTCTTCCCTACCTAAGTGCGTTTGGGCTGATGTTGTGAGTACTGCTTGCTATGTGATGAACTATATGCTAATCAGACCTATCTTGAAGAAAATCCCGTATGAACTATTGAATGGAAGGAAGCCAAACATAGGCCATCCTTCTAGGACTAAGAAAACATACTCTCATTTTATTCTTATAAGGCAGTCTATAAAAGTTGAACTTAAAGAAGACATAAGCATGCACAACAAATAATAAGTTTAAGGACAAAGATTAGTTCAGTATGCATGGATTGACTTCTACTTGCAAATCTTTTGACCTCGTGTCAAAGGTGAAATAGAGGTTGGTATCCTTTTAACTAACATTATTCTTTGTAGCATTCAACTTGTTATATTTAAATTAGCACTCAACTTGTTATATTTAAATTACCTTTCATAGTAAACATCTTTTTCTTATATTAACAACACCAAATTTAACATTCAATTTGAGAGAATTTTGGTTTGTTGAGTTAGGATCCTCATGGATACGTGAGTAAATTGTTGATGGCTCCAAATAAGGTATAAATTGTTGCGCTTTTTTATGATAATAATGTCTTATCTATGGTTATTTTTTGTGAGTATCTTTTAATAGTCGTATGTAGAATAAATGTTTTGAAGTTAAATGGTTATATGAAAAACTTAACTTGATTTTTCTTATGGTCTAATTGCTTGATCTAATTATCACATTTAGATAAAAAAAATATATTAATTTATGAAAACTTAGTATTATTTGTATGATTAAAATCAAAGAACGTCTTATAAAGATTAGTACGAATGTTTATGTTTATTGGATCAAATAACTGAAAACTCAATCCAATTCAAACAATTTCAGTTAATTTTTCTTTGTGATTGAGTTAAATCTAACTCAATCTTCTCAAAATTACATTACTAAATTCTATATATTGAACTTGAAACTAAACCAACCTACCAAAGCTGTGAAATAATAATATTATTTAATTTATTCCAATATTTTATTAATTAAATGTGTACTTTGAAATAATAAATTATTCAATAATTCAAATATTAAATAATATAGTCTATTTAAAAAGATTATTCCAAAAAGGAATCTACAAAACAATGTTATGCAATTACAAATTTTAATAAAAGAAAAAAATTGCAAGTTTGTCTGAACCCATCTTTGTACAACATTATTATCAATGTTTAATAAAATTGTCTAAGAATAGATTATCTCGATCTTAATATCAATGACATTCAAGGTTAAGTCCGACTAGATAAGAAATTATATAAAAAAATATTAATTTGCAATAATATAATTTTAAATAGTTAACACACTCATTAATTTCTAAATTTTCCATCTTTATTAAATTTTCAACCAAATAACATTTTTTTAATAAATATTTTAAATTTTATAAAAATAAATCACACTACAAGGAACAGTACATATAGTCTTCGCCAAATACAGACTCAAATGTTGGATGCTAAATGTCTTTTAGCGTGGACATAACTTGGGCTGGCTAGAGGAAGCTAAAAGACTGAACTTTAATCTTTATGCAAGGGATTGTAGCTATTGTTGTAGGCTTAACGCTCTTTAGTTTGAAGTTAGTAGAGATAACCTAACTCTCACTGTTAGAGTCATTTTATTTGCCGCTAAGAGCAAGCTTTCCTCCTAAAATAGAGAGGGACAAACTCTCACTTAATCTAACAGCCTTTTACAGGTTCAATTGTTATAATTGGTAAGACATATGACATTTCATCAGTTTGATACGGTAATTCATTTGGTATATGGTCAACTTCGACATAACACCTTGTGGTTTTGTTGTGATTTGAACATAAATCTCTAAAAAATCGACTTACTTCAGCAAGTGCAGTACACACAAATTCAGGCAATGACCGAAATGCAATTGGGAGTAAACACTCCATGAAAACATGACAGTCATGACTTTTTACGCCATGCGAATTTCCTTTGTCAGGATTAGCACACCTTGCAATGTTAGAGGCATAACCATTCGACATCTTTAGCTCGATTATCCATTTCTAAATTTCTTTTGCATCTTTGGTTGTGAACGTGTAATTAGCTTTTGGCTTTGCTAACTTCCCGTTTTGTAATTGCACCAACTCCAAGTCTCCACGTAAACAGAATTTAACAACATCCATTATTGTCTTTTCATTATCTTTGGTTTTACCCTTAACATCCATGACAGTGTTAAAAACATTGTTGAAAAAGTTATTTTCTATGTGCATCACATCAACGTAAACAGAATTTAGCAACATCCATTCTTGACTTTTCATTATCTTTGGTTTTACCCTTAACATCCATGACAATGTTAAAGACATTGTCGAAAAATTTATTTTCTATGTGCATCACATCAAGATTATGCCTTAATAAATTGTATTTCCAATATGGAAGATCCCAGAATATGGATCTTTTTGTCCAATTATGATATTGTCAATGGCCATGCACAATTCCAAATGGACCATCAATTACATTCGAAAAGTCACAAAGAAACTCCGATAATTGCTCCCCAACCAACAAATAAGGTGGACAATCCAGTTCAACTTTACTTTTGAGGAATCTCCTATGACTTTTCCTGAAAGGGTGACTTCCTTACGAAATAAGAGTGAAATGAGTTGCAATGGAAAACTGTGACAATGAAATTGAGAGCAATAGTGAAATGTACCAATTGTAATAATGAAATTGAAAGCGAGAGTGCAATTTGTGTGAAATGAGAGACAATCAGGAGAGTGAAAAAATGACACAACACAATGTGAGGAATGAAAAAATTGGTAAAGTTACATTGCACATATGGTGTACCAGCACAATGTAAGGGGAACAAATTTGGTAACATTTCACTTTTCTACATTGTTCTACTTTCATTACCACAATACTTTTCAATTATTAACACCTTTTTTATTATTATTCTCAATCCACCATTCATTCATTTATTATTTAAAGGTAAACTAAATATTATCTACCTTCTTTTATATTTTTATAAAACATTATTAAAAAAGTATTATTAAAAAAATGTAGTTAAAAATGAATGGTAAAATACAATAAAATTAGTAAAATAAGAAAAAGCTTTGGGCACTTTAACCAACATAAATATTTTTGTTATTATAGCACTTTTTGGTGTGAAGTACAACGCATTGCTTATTGCTTGCTTTAATTTCAAACTTTCGTGAAAAAGTTAAATATAAGGAGGAAAGAAATTATTGACATGTGATGATAAAATATATAATGTATATTCTTCTACTACCTTTTTAATTGAACTCAAAATACCATCAATGTAATTGTTTGGTATAAAATGAAAAGATAATATTAAATTTAAGTTGAGAAACAAGAAGAGTGAGAAGAAGATGAAAAGTATTGATGGAAATGAATTAAAAATGAATAAGTGAGAGAGATGAAAGTTGTTTCATGCTATGCTAACAAGAGAAAAAGTGAGAAGAGGGTTCACCTTTGCTTTCCCATTATATCATTACCACTCACATGTTATACTGTCCCACACCACATCTTAGTCCGGAGACGGTTCAACCAACCTTCAATCTTCGCATGTAGCTTTTGCATGTGTGAGTTTCCTTCACACTATCTTCTTTGCTTCTATTTGTGTTCGTTTTGTGACTCATGACCCACGCTTTGGTGCATGTGATTTTTTCAATCGTTTGTGGACATTATAGTGCACTCTGAGAGTGTCTACAATGTATTGAATTTGGTATGTAAATAATCTTTTTCTTGTAGTGTCATCTTCTAAAAAATTTCATCCTAACGTATTAATAAAGAAATTAACACTTACAAATAAAAAAAGGATCCAAAAAGAAACTACATTATATTCACTAGCGAGAACACATGTGCCCTGTGCATCTGCATTTTTTTATCTTTACTATTATTATATGTATATTTATATTTAAATGAAATATGAATTTATGTGTATCCGTATGTATGAGAGACACCGAGAACATGACAGACACATAGAGAACCATGAGATTTATGTTATTGGATTTCAAGAGATTTGGGGAAGAAGAGAGATAAAGTGAGAAAGAGAAAAAAAAAACAGTGATAAAATCCCAAAAAATTCAAATGGAAAAGCAACAACCGTATGTAAAAATTGAAGAAATGGGGATATATTTTAGAAAATTAAATTAAAAAAATAAAAAATACTCTATATTTAAAACTGCTTCTAATAAATGTTTTAATGTTTTAGAAAAAAAAATAAGAAATGATCCGATACCCATAATATAGTAATAAAATTAAATATTAATATCGGAATAAAATAGAAAAAAATTTGAAAGCAGAGAGAATATATTTTCATAAAACTTATTTCCCTCCAAAACTCAAATGAATCCCATTTATATATTCAATCTCATTCCATAAAACCATAAAATTGAAAAAAGAGAGTAGTTTTTATACCGTGAATAAATGATACCATTAAAAATAATTAACTTTTAATTATGAATTCAAAATAAGTTTTAAGTGATTAAACATATAATATTTGGAATTTTAATCGGACAGAACTAACTTTCGAAGGGCCCTACCGAATCTTGACCTGTAACCGCTTTTAATCAAAACTCTCTTCTCCCGCTAGAACTTAACTAACTCCCACACGCACGTGCCACACGTATCTCCTTTCCCCTCTCCACTGCAAGTGCACACACAATCTTCCGGCACGTGGTTTTGCAGCATCAACCCACATTTTTCCATTTTTCTCTCAGAAAATAACCAGAAAGAATCCAAATTCTCTCTGACCCGAATGCTCCGACCCAAACCCGTTTAATCAACGGCTTTTTGGTTTTCCTATTTTCATTGCACACTACAGTGCATCGCGATCTGTGCAATGCTAACATTGTCAATGACGCTTCTGTTATAACCAATTTCTCGAGGAATATATTTTGAAGCTTGTCGTTCGGGGCTTTCCCGAAGCTCGATTCGAACCAGGAACCGAAGCTCAGGCATGGAGTCGATCATGGCAAAAGCTCTGGAGTACACTCTCAAGTACTGGCTCAAATCGTTCACCCGAGACCAGTTCAAGTTGCAGGGTCGCACTGTTCAGCTTTCAAATCTAGGTCAATTCTAAATATCATTTTCTCTTTTTTTCTGTTTGTCAATTTTGAATTAGGGTTTTTGATGATTGGAATTGGTGTCGATTTTGAATTTTGAGTTTTGCGTTCAGATTTGAATGGAGATGCGTTACATTCCAGCTTTGGATTTCCACCCGTGCTCAGTGTCACCACCGCCAGAGTTGGCAAATTGGAGATCATGGTTTGTCTATTGTCACTCTCACTAATTAGTTTTGCTCTTTTTGACGTTGGTTCCTCAGAATCACAATGCACAAGTAAAATGAGTCTAGAATTAGGCACTGCTGGTGAATTTGGTAGTTCTGTGAAAGCAAATTTTGTTTCATAAAATTGGCACCACTTGTAACTTGTCCCCGAACATTGCCGATCAGTTAATTTATTCTCTGAATTTGATAACCATCGCCAATGTGGTTTTTGAAGTAAAATGAGGGATGAAATTGATTAGTGTGAACTAAACTTAGGGATTAAAATGACTGAGAACTTCCAATGTTTTAAGGATTAAATTGATGGGTCTTAATAAGTGGTCTGGGCTTCGAGTCTTGGTTGTCACTTTGAGTATGGATTAAACGATGTTGGGGGAGAATACTCACCTTCTAACTTAAGGTCTTCATAAGTTAAGTTTAGTCATTACTTCATGGGATGATTAATCTATAGAAATTCTGTGTTTACCAAAAAAAATAAAATTGATAGGTCTTTTTTGCCATTTGGGGACTACAATTAATAGTGTTATTATAGACTATAATTAATAGCAGTTTCCAAATTCATTCTTTTTTGCCATTTGGGGACTAAAATGACTCATTATTATAATTTGAGAGACAAAAATGACTAGTAATTGTAATTTCTGGGATTAACATTGATGTTTACTTCAGGCAAAATGGGTTGATAAATGTTGTAGCCTTTAGTGATCAATTAAATTGAATAGAATATTCTATTTGTTGGACTCATCAATTGTATGTATTTCTAATTTTCTACAGTTAAGTAAGAGTTCTTTTTATAAATAACAGGGAGTCCTCACAGATAAGTTTTTTCGGCTATGGGGAGAATAGAATCTAAATCAATCAATTTGATTGGTTCAATTTCTTTATCTTGTATAAAAAAACCATCAAACCCAAACCAAGCCAAACCGATAAAAAATAAGTCGGTTGAATTTGATACCTAATTTAATGTCTAAGTTTAGACCTTATAAAACATAAAAAAAAGTAGGGGACATAAAAGGAAAAGGAATGGTAAAAAATAGAAAAGAATGACTGGGTTGAGTGACAAGGTTGATTGGGTTTTCAAATATAAATTCTAAGTAATGAAGGTCCGCCCTTGTTGGTTTGGTTTTGGTCAAATATAATCAAAGAAGATAACTGAACCAACTTAATTGATTTGGTTCAGACGTTTAGGTTGGTTGGATCAAACCAAACCAATGAATGCCCCTTAATAATACATAGAATATTGGTAATTTCTTTTACTTTCTTTGTTTTTTTGTGGTGCGTATTCATTTTTCATTATTAATCATTCTGGTATGTTGCTTTGATTCCAATATTTCTTTTGCAAAATCCTGACAATTAAAATTAAATTAAAAACATTTTTTATAACTGTAATTAGTGAAAACATTTTGGCTGAAAATGAACACACACACAAAAAATCAAATGCACAATTTCTTTGTCTTGTTAGGTCCTTTGTTTACATATATATATATATATGTGTGTGTGTGTGTGTGTATGTATACATATGCATTCAAATGAATTTTGTATGGTTTCTTAACAAGTCCAGGTGTGTGTTGCTTTATAGTTGCCGTCTATGAGCAATGTACAGACAGAGCCGTTCATCGTGCAAATTGATAGGCTAAATTTGGTTCTTGAAGAGAATTCTGAATTTCAGCCATCTGAAAATCCAACCAGGTAGTGAAATTAGTGTCTTGCCAAATATTTTGTGAGGAGTCTTGTTGTAGAGTGATGCCTTTGCTGTTACTTATTTAAGTTCTTTTTTTTCTTTGCTTTTTACAGTTGCACGACATCAAGTTCCTCCTCAAAAGGTAGCGGCTATGGTTTTGGGGATAAGGTTTGATTATTTCATCTCTAATTGTAAATTATTTGCATGAGCGAGTAACATCCATGTACTATATTAATCATGCAATAGTTGTAAATTTCTCAACAGATTGAGGAGACGAGAAAAACAATAACACTTTCACTCAGTTGGGAGGAATTTGATTTATTCACTTCATGCCTTCAGGGGACTTGTCATTTTTTCCCCTTTTCCTTGTGTTGAAGTTGTTGCCAATTTCCTCAAGAATTTTCACTAACATGAAAAATAAGAGTAAAATACAATTTTGTCTCTGAAAGTGGAAATCTGCATTGATTAGTCTCTAAAAGTTTTCATGTATACAATTGTCCCTCCATTTCTTAACTTCATGGCCAAGAATTCCTTTCAACATGAACGTCATAAAATTGTGGATTAAGTTAACAATTTTAGGGACTAAATAGCCATGAAGTTGACAAATTAGGGTCGTAAGTTGACAGAAAACATGATGCAATCCAAGCTTGTGGTTGGATGAACTCATGGAGTGGCAGAGAAATTGATCGGAGAGGTGCACCGAAAAGGAGAGGAAATGGTGATGTTTGGAGCAAGTTTGAGGTGCTATGAAGAAGAAAGAGATGCAACCAACTTTCTTAGGATTTTACTAGGCCTAGAAGGCTTTATAGCAAGGGAGATTTGGGAGAGAATGAGTTTCGAAATCTGAATACTTCATTCATTAATTGCAAATCTGAATACATGAGGTTTATTTGAGGTATTTATAGATGAAGAGAGTGAGGGTAGCTTGGCCCTTAAGCAAGCTTAACTAGGGTGAGGTTTGGTGACTTAAGGATGGTCGTGTATGTCCTCTTGAGATGCTTTAGAGACCCTTGTGTGACAAGTGAGGGTTTCTAGAGTGTCTTTGATTCATCCACAAAATAATCTTAAAAGTAAATCAAAATACAAGTCCTATACATGATTATTCTACTATTTATACACAGTTCTTCTGTCTTTATTCTTCTTGTGTATGGTGGCTTGGATGACCATCCATCAAGCTCCCCCCTTCAAAAGGATCTATCCTCAGATTTGATTAAAGTGCCACCTTATTTCTAAAAGATAGCAACCATAAGTAGAATTCAAAAGAATAAAGGTTGATAGGCATTTAACAAAGTAGAAGAAAAATAGACTTACCTCTTTTTAAAGAAGATTGAAATATGGCAAGAGATTGGAGTGAGAATGATACAACAAAAGTATTATAAAGAAAGTTATAGGCAAGAAATAATCTCTTGTTTTTCAATCGTATGAAGTTGCTTAATCTTTTGATTTAATTGTTTTATTTCAAGCAAATTTTCACATGGTTTTGCAGAGGAATTGATGCTTTTGTCTGATGCAGTCGTAGACAAAGATTTGTGAAAAGTGAAATGTCTTTGTAGTTGGTTTTCCACTATTTGCGAAGCTATGGAAAAACTAGCCACAAGGCTATTTCCTCTAGAAGATGAATTTTTTTTAAAACAACCGTAGTAAACAAATGTATTTTGAAAATGCATAGGTTGTTATAATAAAACATCACAAGTTTCTAAGGGCACAATGTGAGTTAAACATTTTTACCGTAGTGTCCTGAAGAAGGTTGGACTTTCACTTGTTGACGCACAACTAAATCCCCATCATTTTTATGCCAAAAAGGTTTATAAGATGGAAAAGGGGCATCTATGTTGTGTTTCAACATTTGAATAAACAAAGGTATAAACTGATAACTATCCATAAGAGAAAACCTTAGAAAAATTTGACAGGTATTATGAAAATCATTTTCTCTATGGAGAGTATTAAGTTGATTAACATTCTTAAACAAAATATTTGAATCAAGGAAAGAGTTGGAAATAATATGAGCAATACTAGTACTAGACTCCTCTCCTTTCTGCTCAATATTAACCTACTCTTCAGAAGATATCTCTATTTCTTTCTTTTCATTTCCTAGATTTGTAGGAGGTTCTATGGTTGGTGTATCTATAATTTGAGGTACCTCCTTTTGAGTGTTTTTAGGGATGGAGATACTTGTTTCCTTGGAAGAGATTCTAATTTTTCACTAAATTCTCTCTCTATGTGGATATAATCTTTTTCTCCATCTATAAATTTATGACCTATTGTAATAAATTTCTTTAGATCCTAAAAAGTAGGCTGAGAAACAATAGGTTCAGCAAAAGATATCTTGTGATAAGGTGTAGCCCTAGATTGTGGTTTGGGTGAGTAACTCTCCCTCCTGTAATCTTTCCTAGGGTAAGTTGAGCTAGGATATGTATCCACAATATGGGTGTTTTGGAAGACCTCTTTTCTTGGAGAATAGGGTTTCTTATAAGGTTCGTTGTTTGGATAATACCCTTCCCTTGTAAGCTTTCTCTATGTTTACTTTGAGACCTATGTGTTTTACTTTCCTAAGATTGATTATATTTTGTAAGGATTTCTTTTATCTCAGAAAGGTTTCGATTGGTTCTGTCCAAAGATGAAAGTATCTTATGATCACCCGTAGTTAAATTTGGAAAACTGAAATATTTTCACAAAAGATTTAAAATTTGAACTAGGGCGAACAAAAATGTTTTCACAAAATTTTAGATATTTTTTGTGAAGTTAATCAAGGAATCTAAAGAGAGAAGTCTTCAAGTTCACTCCCCAGGAATGGGAGGTGAGTCACAATGGACTACTTAAGTACCAAGGCTTTCGTAGCCAGAGTTTACCTCAAATAGGTCTCACAAAAGTCTCTCTAAGAAACTTCAAAACAATTTGAAAACATAAAAATGTGTGTGTGAGTGTGTCAATGAACTTAAAAACCAAAGAAAGGTTAACTAAGCACAAGAAAAGGAAAACCCTAAAGTATCACAGAGACGTAAAAAGGCAAAGAAAATAAGAAAGGAATAATACGGAAAAAGAAAATAAAGGAATAAATGCAAGTGTAATGCAAGACGAGTCGTATGGTGATAGTGCAATGAGCACTTAGAGCTCACTAACACACTATCACACTAATGTACGAAAATTATTACAAAGTTTATTGCGATTTTCGTTGGAGCATTTTCCCAAACAACTAGAGAAATTAAAGACAATTATACAAGAAGATACAAGTACACAAAATTGTGTGATATTAAAAAATTACAAGGCTTGAACATAAGATGTGAGGTGAAAAATCTAAAAGTGTATAATTTGCTCCTTGAAGTGAAGTACTCTGAATTTTCTTTGCTTTGTTCCTTATTTCTACTCTTGATAAGGAGTCTTGAAGACCAAAGTATTATGCAAAAAATAATGTTGTGCCAAACGATTACACAAAAACATACCCTTCACTAAACCGGTTGGTCTTTATTTAAAGACCACTAACCGCACTAACCGCTACTAACTACTACTAACCACTATTAACCGCTACTAACTACTACTAACTGCCCTTTATTTTTTTTTATTTTTCCTATAATAAACCTTCCAAGTCCTATCCTTATTTTGTGTCCTAACATTTTTTGTTTCTACTGAATAAAAAAATGCTCTAAAAAAGATTACAAAACAAAAATTCTAGGGTGGACTGGCACAGACTGTTCCAAAATTTATATGAATTTTTCCACAAAACTTGAGGCTGAAATTTTTATGCTATGTTCTGAACTCAACAAGGGATAATATGCAATAAATTTGAGGCTAATTGGATCTGTATTCACGGAGAAATAAATGCAACAAGTTGATATAACCACAAGCAACTTTGGAACAATTATGCAAGCTAGATCTGGCAGAGTGTAGTGTAAGATTTATGGTAATTCTTCTACAGAAAATTTGAAGCTGTTATTTTCATGAGTGATAGGTAAATATGAATCATATTCAGGCTAAAATACCAAAGGAATTAGGTGCAGTAAATTGAAAACCGAGAACTACAAGTGCACTGAAACTATGTGTGATACAGCAAAAATGTCCTGGCTTTTGTGATTTTTTTTTTTTTTGTAGTTGAGATTAGGATGTGCCTTTTTTACTGGATGGTGTAAACATGTTAAGGTTCATACAGAAAAAAATTCACAGGATTTTAACAAGATCAGAATAAAATTTTGAAACAAAGTGACTTAGCTGGATGAAGCTTGGCCGTGGGATCTTGGTGTACTCTGATCCACCTGATGCACTCCAAGCTTGTAGTTGGATGAAGTCATGGAGTGGCAGCAGAATTGATTAAAGAGGTGCACCGAAAAGGAGAGGAAATGATGAGGTTTGGAGCGAGTTTGAGGTGCTATGAAGAAGAGGTGTGACCAACTTTCTTAGGATTTTACTAGGCTTAGAAGACTCTTTAGCAAGGTTGATTTAAGATAGAATGAGTTTCAAAATCTGAATACTTCATTCATTAATTGCAAATCGGAATACATGAGGTTTATTTGAGGTATTTATAGATGAAGAGAGTGAGGGTAGCTTGCTCCTTAAGCTAGCATAACCTTAGTTAAACAAGCTTAACTATGGCAAGGTTTGGTGACTTAAGGAGGGTCGTGTATGTCCTCTAGAGATGCTCTAGAGACCCTTACTTGTGTGACAAGGGAGAGTTTCTAGAGTATATTTGATTCATCTACAAAATACTCTTGAAAGTAAATCAAAATACAAGTCCTATACATGATTATTATACTATTTATACAAACACTTCTTCTGTCTTTATTCTTGTGTATGGTGGCTTGGATGGGCCTCCACAAAAGGACTAGTTAATTTGTCCTGAAATTGACAGATGCAGGGACTAATTTGTATGCACGCAAAATTTTAGAGACCAAATCAACGTATAGGTTTCTCCTTTAAGCATGAAATTTTATATTGACTCTAAATATGAAGATGTAGCCAGAGATAATTTCCTTATAATAGGGAGATGTTATTATTTATTTGACTTTGTATAGAGAATACTAGGTTAAGGGTTGGTAGTTTCTTGCAAATGCCATTCACTTGTCGATTGATATAAGTATTTAGTTTTAATGTTGTAATTTCTATTCTCCATGGGCAATCACCAGATTGCAGATGGAATGACTGTACAGATTCATACAGTTAATTTGTTACTTGAAACTCGTGGAAGTGCTTGTTGCCAAGGAGGAGCAACTTGGTAAGTTATTTTTGTAGGTGCTCTCAATTGGTAGCATCTTCAGTTTATATATGCTCTACATTCTCTGTCATTATTATTGTGGATTTCTATAGATTGAAAATTGATATTACTCTATTAGCATAGATGTAGTGGATCATTCTATGGGGTAACATATGGCTAAAAGCAGATGTACTATATCTGTTTGACAAAGAGACTTCTGTATATTTCACCAAAAATCTATATATAAGCATGCCTGTTCCCTGTCTTTGGTCGTAGGACACCACCTATGGCATCTATCACCATGCACAACTTTTTACTGTATACCACAAATGAAAGCTGGGAGGTAACTTTGATGATACTCATTCTTGTAATAAAATTCAGGACACTCGAGCATGGAATTTATTGTTTTTTTATTCTGTTATCAGGTTGTAAATCTTAAAGAGGCACGGGAATTCTCCAGTAATAAGAAGTATATATACGTTTTCAAAGTACTATTTCATTTTTATTTAAGAATTATACATACCCTTCCATTTTTTTTAGTTTGTGCTTGTAACCTGTATTCAATTGGTTTGAGCCTTTTTCCATGAAAATTCACTTTTATTTTGAAAACAGTTCACTTCTTAAGAATTTGAGTGCGTTCAAGCTTTTGATGCAAAAACAAAATCTAAAGAACGAAAGTTAAATTCCTGATTATTATGAGAAGCTTCTTGAAAAAATCTCTAAATATATTATACCAAACAAAAATATCTTCTGTGAAATATAAATCATACTTTTATATACATTCTTAAAATCATTTATTTTCTCAAAATTTTAACCAAACAGAACTTTATTGGGAAGATTGACTTGTCTTTCTATTTTTCTTATATATTACATTTCTCCTTTCATTAGAAGATTTTCATTTATGCTTTCATTAGAATGTGTTTGTACTACATTTCTCCATATCAAGGATGTTAAGTTATATTTTTATTATCATCTATTAATTCTTATTTTCCCCTCCCTCTCTTCAGAAACTAGAATGGGAATCTATGTCTTTTGATCTTTTGCCTCATCCTGACATGTTCACGGATGCTACTTTAGGCCGCTCTCAAGAGGGAGCAAACCTAAGAGACGAGGATGGTGCAAAGCGAGTATTGTTTGGAGGAGAGCGTTTAATAGAAGGAATTTCAGGAGAAGCATTTGTAAGGAATATAGTTCCTCCAATCAGTTTTAGTGAATATTCTTTTTTCCTCTAGATTTTATCTGTCATGAATCATGAAATACAGCTTGAACTTTTTGTTACTAGATCACAATTCAGAGAACTGAGTTGAACAGTCCATTTGGACTTGAGGTTCAGTTACATGTCACTGAAGCTGTTTGCCCTGCATTAAGTGAACCAGGTAACTAAAAGAAGATTTTCCAGGTTTGTACTATCCATACTTAGTTGATATAAAAAATCATAGATGTGACTTGAAGTTTATAAAACTTATATCAACAGGTCTGCGTGCATTTCTTCGCTTTAAAACAGGATTATATGTCTGTCTAAACAGGGGAAATGTAGATTTAAAGGCTCAGAAGGTTTCATATTGCCTTAACTACTTCATCCTTTGAGCAAACTATTTTTCAACTGAATTTTATTGATAACATAGTAATATCATTGTGTGTTTCATCAATCATGACAGCGATCAACTGAAGCTGCAAGGCATTCTATTGTCTCAATTGTCGTGGACCATATATTTCTTTGTATTAAAGACTCTGGTATGTCTTTACCTATTGTTATCTCAACTTGTATCTCCTTTAATCATTTTAAACTATTTTATAGCTATTAGTTTTATATGTAAACATAGTGTGAAAATAATCCTATAGTTGGCATTAACTTGCAGAGTTCCAACTTGAGCTTTTAATGCAGTCCCTCCATTTCTCTCGGGTACTTGACAATGTTATTGTGCAGTTCATTCTTCTTCTTCTTCTTCTTCTTTCTCTTGGGCGTTCCCTTGTTCTGAATATTTTGATATTAGATTGTTAGGTATATGTTAAAAGTACAAAGAACTGACCCATTTTTATATTTAGAACTAGACCATGCACTGACATAATGTTACGAGTACATGCTCAAGCTTTCTAATCAAAAGGATTCCTATTTTTTACCGTAATTAAACAAGGAAACAATAAAATTACAAAGTGTTAGAATATTGTATTTATGTTAGAATTATATAGAAATAGTAACCAGTCAACATTAAGCCTTGTCTAAATCTCACAAAATTATAAATATAATTTGACCTTTTCTTTAGTCGATGTGAGATCTTCAACTTAACTCTTTGCATCGAGGATTGGACGAGCTACACAATTGTGAGTGGTTTGGTAGTGGACTGATAACAAGTAACATGATAGGCCTAACAATTATTTGCTATGATAAACTTTGCTACCGATTTGTTGTGCATGAGGGGAACCATAGACAGAGAGATATTCAACAAAATAGGTCACGAGTCAATCATATAAAAGAACTTGACACAACTTTCTACCCAAAACATTAATGCAATAGGTTTGTGGGTATTTCTAGTTATATATTATTCATCTTGCCCGTTTCAATTTTGAGACTCCAACTCAAACTTGACTCCAACAATTCTCTATTTGTATTATTAGCCTAAAAAAGAGTAATTGAATATTTTGTAATTATGTTTTCTCTCCTATAAATTGAATAGTTCCATTGTGGTCTAAACACATGGAATTTATTATATGCCTCCCAGTTTCTTTCTTTTCAACACGGTATCTTACCTATAGTCCCACTGTTCATAAGTATAGTTTTTTACAAATTGTGTACATTTTTTTCTAGTTTCTATGTTTTTCTTTCCTTGTGTTTCATTGTTCACCGTTGCGACTTTTCGGTGAGCTTTTTCTGATAGTGACCACCATTGCTAGCATCACCTTGCCATCTAACAACTAACTCTGACAACCACTCCTCCATCGAATGACTGATGCACCCCCCATGGACACAAACCCTTCTCAACACATTTCACTCTTTGTCGCCACCTCCATTGCATGTGATGATGCATTTGGCGAACTTTTCAGCAGATCTTTATAACTAGACTTACCTTATTGTGTTGCTTCTAAATATGTGGTCCTTACATTCTGACAATGTTTGTCTTATGTCTTTTATTTGGTTAGATATCCTTTATTTGACAGACTATTATTTGTTTGGCTAGCAATTCTCTATTTGGCTGTCTATTCTTCATTTGGCAGATTATTCTCTGACTGTTAATCACATTGTTTTATTATTTCTCTCTCTTTGAGATTGATCCATGACGATTTTGAAACCTAATGCATCTATTTTCACCAACTTTGTCATTGCCCAACTATCTACACAAGTTGGAATTGGAGAATCTTTAGACCTTTTTCATGTTGTTAGCTTTGTATGGCTCACTTGTATAGTACTCTTATGTTATCAAATTTTGTTAGGATCTCTTTCTACCCCTACTAAAAATATTTCTTGATACTCTTTGCTTTGCATTCGTGCTAACGCAAGCACTACTCGACACTTAATCCAACACATGTGCCATCTACCCTTGTTGACTCTTCAGCCTAGATCTCACATTGAGCTGATTGTGGTTGTTCTTGTAGAAATAATGGTGATAATAGATCATGATTCAAGTGTGACCATTGTCACAAAATTTGTTACAACAATGATTGTTGTTATGCTTGCATGGACAATCCCTTAAAGTTGCTAATGGGGTAAACTCTGCTTCTACCTATTTTTTTACATAGTTTACTCCTCCAAAACCTACTTTTACTCTCAACATACCATTGACAATCTTTAATGATTTCCTTCAATGATATGGGAACTGTCAGGCCTTTGGTTATACTACTTTTATTGCGCACATTGTAAATTCTTTTGTTGGCATCTATCACTCTTTAGGCTCTCACATCCTTGATTTTGGGGTTATTGATCATATGTCTAGTAATAAATCCTTTTTTCTACTCTTTCTAATTTTGGTTATTTATCTTTTGTCCTCCTGACAAATGGTTTTCAAACATGGTCTTGAGGTGTTTGTATTATCCATCCTCTTCCCTCTTCCTATCACATGACTTCATACCATTTCTCTCTACATGGTATTCAAAACCTAATCCAAATTTGTGCCTTCCTCCTAGTGGACACATTATTCATTGTTGCCATTTTATTTTTCCAAAAATTAGGTCTCACTTTGCTTTTCGGCTACCCCTTTCGTTTTACATTATTTTTTTTCATTTTTCCTCCTCCTCCCTACCACCTCCTCCAAGACAAACATTGCACCGCCTATGATAGGACTCCTAGACATCAACAAGATGCTTATAGGCCTAATATACTTGAGAAAACTAAAAGGCCCGAAATATGGGAAGTCTACACTAGGAGAGTGTGACCCAGTAGTGGGGGAATGAGAAAGAGAGTGGGGCCCAGTAGTGGAGGGAATGAGAAAGAAAGTGGAGCATAGTAGTGGAGGGAATGAGACAGAGAGTGGGGCCCATAGTGGAGGGAATTTTTTTATTCATTTAGTTTCTATTAGATGAATTTATTTGATTTTTATATTTAAGTAATTTTTTATATTTAGTTTTATTCTATTATAGCAAACTACCAAACCAGATGATAATATTTTTAATAATAATCATATTGAAATTAAAAATATAAAATAACCTTAAATATCATAGTTGAATATTATTTTAAAATATATAATATATTATACTATAATTAATTTTTAATTTGTTACATGTTTTATTTTTTATATTCATAAATTAATTTCTATTAGATGACTTTATTTGATTTTTATATTTAAGTAAATTTTTTATATTTAATTTATTTTTGTTATAGGAAATTAAGATGAATATACCTAATCAAGCTATTGAACAAGAAGATGGAACAAAACTTTTATGGAGATATGTTTCAATGTTAAGAAAAACTCCCAGTTGTGCAAATAATATGATCAAATGTAGTTTGTGTGATTTCTCATTCAATGGATTTTACACTTGAGTAAGATTTCATTTGTTAAAAATTACAGGAGAAGTTAGAATTTGTCCAAATGTGATTCCGTCAAAACTTGTTGAGTATAAAAAGTTAGACAATGAAGCAACATTGAAAATAGAAAACTCAAAGAAAAATAAGGTCCCTCTACCACCTATATCTGATGAAGGAAATCCGAAAAACAATGGTATTAATTGAAAAGTCAAAGGTTCTTTACAAGCTTCTTTCAATATTCAAGTGAGAAATACTTTTGATTGTGAAATTTCGACGATGTTTTAGATATTATTAGATATAATTAGATATTATGAGATATTATAAATATTGTTAGATATTTTATATTAATGTAATGGGCTTAGCCCATATGTTTATTTTCCTATATAAACATAACCCTATGTGTTCAATATACACAAGGGATTTACCCTATTCTTTCTTTTCCTTTAATAGGAAGTAAGTAACGACAAGAACAATGATCGGACACGACATCACCAAAACCTTTCCAAGTTCCTTAAGGAAAATGGAGTTGTTCATGAATTAACCTATGTGAACACCCTCAACAAAATGGGGTTGCAGAAAGGAAAATTCATTATCTCCTTGAGGTTACTAGAGCTTTAGTCTTCCAAACGTCTGTTCCTAAATCTTACTTGAGGGAAATAAAAATCATCAAATGCATTTTTAAGGTCAGACGCATTGAAGGCTTTGTCTAATGCACTTTGTCTGACGAATTGTGTCTATAGCTAGCACAAAGCACACATTAATAGGTTGACATTGTTAAAGGATGTATACAAGATCGTCTAGCTTTTGTTAACATGAAAACTCCTTTGAAGAGCCTTTACTCCAGATAGACTATCTAGATAGGTGTAAGATCGTCTAGTGTCTTGAGCTTGCAACAATCCAAAACCGAAGAACAAAACAAGTTGCAAATTAAAAAACATAAATGGATTTTTGAAGAGATGGAAAGTGTTACGGAAGTGGACTTTAAGCCTAACTCAACCCCATAAAACCGGCTCATAGGGTTGAGGTTTGCACCCACTTATATACAATGAAAGGCTCTCATCTCTAGTCGATGTGGGATCTCCAACACACCCCCCTCACGCCGAGAGTGATAGATAGAAGCTCGTGCGTGGGACTATATATTATGGGTGGTCCGATAGCGGCCCGATA
>Ga0123342_1005327_pt1 | contig 18764 bp, 11 predicted proteins | sample Turbeawhitnodule_FD_89960 | JGI IMG/M metagenome (GOLD analysis project Ga0123342, IMG submission 89960) | Root nodule microbial communities of legume samples collected from Mexico - Turtle bean Mexico white nodule | ecosystem: Host-associated > Plants > Roots > Nodule | place: Mexico: Nepantla...
GCCTTTCGAGGGGAGGGATGAGGCGACTGAGATGGTACAGTCACAATAGCAGAGACCTCCACATTAGGAACTGGAGCATTAGTATCCGCATGTGATTTAACCCTCTGAGGAGAGGTAGTACGCTACGGAGATGGTACAATCACAGGAACATATACCTCCACATGATGATCATCAATAAAAGTTGTTGAATTTGACTCTGAGTCCTTAGCTTGCATAACAGCAAGTGAATCTAAAGTGGGAGTGGACAACCCTTGCTTGGGTGAATGGCTACAATTATTTTCCCTTAAGTTTAAAATTGTTATATATTGACATATTATCATTGTTTTAAAATTATTATTGGCAAAAACTGTTTTAGTAATGTAAAATAAATATTAAGTTCATTGATTTATTTAATCTTTTTTTTATCGTACAAACATTCCAGGTTTATTTGTTTAATTTTTCTAGATTATTATTGATATTCTATGAAATATTACATACACACACAACTTATAGTTCTAACTATATATCAACAATTTTTATATACTTCTATTCATAATATTTGTACCTGAATTTAATAATTGTTTAGAACTGATTTTGTTCATATATAATTCAGATTTCAAAATATAGGTGCAACTAATTTCCATTTAACACTTTTAAATATAAACAATTTATATGAGCTTCATCTTATTGAGTATTAATATTTCATAATAAACTTTATCTTTTAAGTTGAAGAATAAAACATTAACCCCAGGCATATCAGAGTGGAAACACTAGTTATCGTACATATTAAGTTTTCTCATTTTGCTCTGTATACTTTTCCGTTTTGTCTTTCTACAGGTACGAGCAATTACAGATCCAACTAAAGATAAAATAACCTTATTTTAAGCAGCAGCACTCTTAAGAAAAATCTCAAGTGGGAATAATGAATAACTATACAAGAACAAGGTCTAAGAAAAAAAACTCACAAAAATGATTTTATTTAATATACAACAATTTTAAAATTTGAACATAATGACTAAGAAAAAAAAAATGCTCCCCTTACTAACTTAATATACAATTTATCGTGCCAAAGATATTTTCCTACAGTGTAATTCATGAAAAGTACAACAGATACAGATACAGAGACTAAGTGATGCTGATGCTGAGCGGGCACCAGTCGTTGAGGACCAGGAATCTTACCACCTGAATTTTGGCTTCACAGACTTGAGGGGGATAACGTGCTCTATATCAGACAACACTTCCTGAGGCAGGTACGCAACTGTTGACGGAAAATATTGTTTAGAACTGCATATGCATGTCCCAATTTCCGCGTACCATTGTAAAAAACCAGTGGGAACAGGGAAGAAAGGTGTATTAGTTCAGAGCATAATGAACTCGTTCAAGAAGTTGAACCACCTGATTTACAGAAACATGGGGGGATAGGAGTGGCTTCAAACTTGGTTTTGCTATATCAGGTGGCTCGGAAGACAAAATCATCTTTTGCTGCATACTTGTCAGCTCCAAAAACTGGGTTAACACGTCACCGTCAAGTATCTTGGGTACTCCACCCTAATATAAAATAGGTGTAAGAAAACAGGCTTGGCAACATATTCTTGTGTTCCTTTTAAAAATGCTTTTTCAGGAAGCAAGTAAAAGGTATTTCCTCCAAATATGCTAAATCAAACATGCATATAAGAAAAAGAGAACGAATCAAGGATATGAACGGCAAAATCTATTCCATGTAATGCTTGAGTCAACGATATTCAATCAGGAGGAAAAATGAAATGAAATGAAAATGAAACATCACATGATAATAAACTAAAGTGAAGTCCTTACCCGAGTTTCACGACTGCGAAACTCATTATGATCATTTCCTAGAACAGGCGCAGTCAACTGATGGACAACAAGTCTTTCTTGCACTGCTTCTAATAGCTCATATTCTTCCCTGTACACAGAAAAATGATGGTTCTCATACATATCAAAAACTAAAACCTAAGTAAAAAGCACTAGAGCATCGTCTCCCAAAACTCATCAATCCGCTGAAAGTTGATAATTATATATGTTAATAAACAGCATCTAAAATTTTCAACAGTGCTGAAATTATGGGATTTTAGGTACTGAGAAAAGAGACTTCGTATATCATATAATCCGAAAGGATGCTCCAATATTCGATTCATATATTCTAACAAACAGAACAGCACAACAAGTATGGTTTGCTGAAATAACTTTTTTAACATTTCACATCTCCAAAATAAAGCAACGAGCTCGGAAATGACACTGCCAACCAAAATTGGCATATTACACAATCCCTCGTCAATGCAGGAATAAATATTAATTGCTAAGCAATAAATCCGTATATTCAGTTGAACTGAATCCTCGAAGGCCAATCTTATTCTAAGCAGATAACTGGAGCAAGTCAAAATTTAGATGGAACTCGATGTTTCTACTAACTGTTTCATGTAACTTATCAAGGCTAAAACACTAAATGCAATAAAGTTGAAAAAGAAAAAGCTCCTATATTGGAACACATGGTCAACCATATCATCATCAAGACAATAAAATATCTGAGTAGCACAGAATTGCAGCTTCAAAACCTGAAGCATAATTTAAGTTGTTATTATTTTTTATCTTTTAACTCAGAATATTGTTCATTCCAGATATTATGATCCCCTTCCCTCGTATTATTCTCTGCCTCTAATTGTACATATGCAGGTACTTATGACACTACATGCAAATCATGCCATTCAGGGTTCTGATTCCGTGGTCATCCACGTATTTAGAAGGTGACTAACAAGTCTGTGCAGATTTACAATTGCAATTTAATTGTCATAACATCAACGAGGAATAAGTCAATTTAAGAAATAAGAAGAGGTTCTGGTACAATACCAAAAATATAGCTTCAGAAATGGGAATGATATGCCAAAAACATAGTAAGAGTACCAATGATCTTAAAATCACAATTTCTGAGGAAAGCTCTTGGTTTCCCTCAAAAAGTAATAAATGGTTTTCTTCTTAATAAAACTCTTCCATGTTTTTAAAATGGACATTGGACAACAAAACGCTTGGAATACTTATTTGGTAAGACCTGGAAAACTATAAATCTATATCAACCAATATCATGCATGAGAAAAAGTTCTAGAATGACCAAACTCCAACTAATGTTCACCTAGAATTTATTCAGAGTTACTGACAACATATTTTGGTACCTTGATAAAGGGATGAAGATCATTATGCTTCCTAACAGGGTACTGGCAATAATAGTATTTTGTAGTGAATCAACATTTGTCTTGGGGCCATTGCCGCCTTGCAAAACATCATCAGCTGGAAGTCTGTATGAATATGAACCCTGAGTAACAAAAAACATTAATTACGTATAAATTACTATAAAAGCAAATTAAAAGGAGAGAGGGGATGAGTAGATATAAATTGGCAAGTTACAGAACAAGACATCACTAAATCCAAGAACAAAATGATCGATGTGAAAACTTATGCAAAGAAGCTAATCCAAAGTATAGAATCACCAGGATATCATGCCAAAATACAGTTAAATAGTAACGAAAGGGGCCTGTGAAACATAGCAGAGTCCTTCTGTTTTAGCTAGTGTAATTGTTTACACGAATCACAAAATATATATAGACCATAAAGTATGAGCTGCCGCACCATGACATTTGACGAGTCATTGCAAATACTCTTTTGGAACTCTTTGCAAAGAGATTAACTTTTTTTTATAGTATATTTACAAACAAAAGTGTAAAAAATAATGCTTTGTAAGCAATAATTTTAGGACCAGTTCATGTATCTGTCTCTACTGGTGTATAGCATTATTTCCATTATCATAGAACCAGAAAACCAGGGAACATTCACCTTTGGTGCATGATGCATCTATCATATAAAGAAAGGACCATAGTTGAAAGAATAAAAACAAAAGGTTTGTTTGGTATTTTGAGCCACTTATGAAAACATGCTCTAGCAACAGTTCACAATTGGAGATAGCAGACAATTATCATTGAACAATTGTTTAAGGATGAGTCTCATGTAACATCAAAACTATCTCTTGCATACTTATTCACATCATCATTACAGTGATTGATCACAACATATTGCATCAAACAAATCAAATTTCTATAAGAGTTAACGAGATTTAATGCATATTAATACCCATTCTTCCAAGACATTTAAAGGATATACCTTCTGGACGCTCAAGGCTATCTCGGCCATGAAATAAGCACAGCTTAGTGTCATGTTGCATTCAGTACTTGCGTTGTCTGATGCAGGTCACCAATAACAAAATAAGGTTAGAATCTTAATTTCAGGGGGAATATAAAAAATGAACAAATAGATTTAAGCTTGGCAATAGCATAAACATAGTTTTTTTTTTTTAAATCTTAACCAGCATTCTCCATTGCAACATGACATGGGATGTTCTTGCAAAATATTTAATGGAAATTGATTGGATGTTCTTGTATTTCATTTAAATGTAACAATCAGAAGTAACAGAAATGGGATATTTTTATTAGTAGCAACTTGCAAAGCATTAAAGTTCATATTTTGAAAACCCAGGTCCCAGAGAAAACAAATTTTCATAGATAAAAGTAAACCCTAGAATTGAATCACACAAGGGAAAGGCTTAGTTGAAGCATACCTTCCAAATGATTTGAACATAAAATAGCAATGCCCCCTTTACGATCCGAAACAACAGCCGTATCAGCATCCATCAAAATGCAATCAGCAACTAATCTTCGTGATGGATCACAGCAAAGTTGCTCCAATTTTCTAGATTCCTAGCATAGAAGATACAAACTAAACAAGTTCAGCAGCACTCTGGCTTTTCTAAAGGAAGAAACGTTATAAAAATAACAAGATATAAATACAGAAGCAGGTCTTAATCTATGGGGCCATAAACGATTAAACAAACAAGATAACTTCTATTTTGTAAACAAAGATTTCATTAAGATAGAAGAGAAAGATACAATTGAAAGAAGATCAGGGAACCTCAAAACTAAAGAATTTGAGACTGAAAAACAAAAAGGAAAGGGGGTTCATAGCACTGAAACATGCAATGCATACCAATGTGTGCTTCTCTTTTTGCACCTCAATCATAAAACAACTTTAATACAGATGAAAATGAAGAGAGGTATAAGATGCACAAAAAATACAAAGTCTTCTAGTTAGAAGGAAAGGAGTACAAAAGATAACTCTAATTTTTAGTCCTTTAATTTAGTTTGAAAAATAAATACACTGCAGACAGCCAACATCACTCACCTCGTGATAAGAAAATAAAATGATTCCATCACGACAATCACCAACTGCAATTCTTGTAAAATGTGCACTCAAAGATGTTATCATGTGGTGCGTCCTTCCCATAGCATACCTTCTCACTCTTTGAGGATTGTCATTAAGGAAACCACAAACATAGAACTGAATGGCAAGAAAGTAACCCAATGAGAAAACTGTATAAACCAAATGTAGACGACAGATACAAAACCTTCTGATTCGGGTCCTTTTTGACAGAATAAACGGAGAAAAAGGCAAGAGATTTGCTACTTACAGTATTGCCAGCAGATGCCAAGAAGTAACGATCAAGATAAGGACAGATTTTAAAAACCACTCCTTGCCATTTTCTTGCATAAGCCAATCGGAACTGCCATACTTCATTTTCATCAAGTTTGATGCCATCAGAACTATTATCATCGGGACTGCTGCCAAGGCTGCTGCTCGATAACTGTTCAGGAGCATATGAAACAATTTCATGGAATGGTGAAGTTTTTTGAGATGATGACCCTGCCTTTGAACAGAATGTCATTGAACCACTATCTGAATTTTGCACATGAACAAGACAAAGAACAAGAAGACGACCCTTGCAACTGTCAAAGAAGCAACCTATTAGAATAGGGTAATCAATAAGAAGGCATAAAATTCAGAAATTATTAACCTTTCACCACCATACATGAATACAGGGTTATCAAAGTAAATATAAACACTGTTTTACAGTCCCACAATCCTGTTGTTCTTCATGCAAAACTAAACACGACATGGGACCTGATATTTTCTTTCTCATGGAGAAAATTCTAAACAAAAAGCTAATTGGTTCAGCATAATCCAACTCTAAATCAGAAGAATGCAGACATTCTGACCAAACCCCTCTCCTCTCTCAGATTATTACATTGATCCTACATGCCTGGTAAAGCTTCTAGGTTCAATGCATCTTGGGAAATATTAGTCTCTTCATTTATCTCTTGAATATAAAAAGACCATTCTGCTGGGAGCAAAATCCGCTCAAGCATAATCAGAAAACTGCGTCTCATTTAGATTCTAGGAGCCCACTGTTGAAATCTGTCTGGAAAAATCTCGTTCAGAAAACTACAGTGTAGTCTTAAGCAAATTTACATCGAGACTATAATGAATAAAAGTTCCAACTGAGTTCTCAAACTGGTTGATGTAAGGGCAGTAAGTCATGTTTTGAGCGGGTGTCTACTGGTTATTACATGAAGCTTTATTAATCAATTATACTGGGTATCTTTTATTCTTAAGCATACAGATTGCAATATTGCACACTTGAGGGACTCAGTTGCCACTAAAGCATGAATGAAACTCTTCTTTTCGAGAGTTGAGATGTGTACACTCCTTGAGAAGGAACTTGCAAGAAGTTTACCAGCAGCTTGGCTTGTTTAAAGTCATAAAAGGCCATGTTCAGTTCAGGGAAAATTGGTAGCTAGCAGTTTCACAATTTGATAGTAAAAAAGGAAAGAAATTACTACCAATTAGCTGGTGATTTTAAAACATAGGAAACCTAAATGTCATACCTTTCAGCTTCACCACTGGGCATTACAGCTGGACCAGAAGACAGACTAGTTCCAACAATAAGCACTTGCTCACTTCCAACTCTTACTAATTCCATGGATTTTCCTGTTTCTCCAAGTTCGAGTCTAAAAGACGACAGTACTGACCCACTTAGGGGATCCACACAACATATGTCAGACAAACATGTACCACAATTCAGTTCAGTCCTCATAACAAGCAACATTTTGCTTTCATCGTGATACAGGACCTTCCTAGGAGTGCCCTCTAAATGAAACTTCTGCATATTAAGTCTCTTGCTGTGAACCATTTCCACCTAAAGTATCAAGTGATAAATACAGTACAAGTCAAAACAGCAAAATCATAAGAACCACAAAAAGCATAAAACAAGGAATGAAAACAGTGGTTATTTCTTGGTGAGCAAAGTTAGCAAAATAGGGAAGAGATGTCAGTCATATGACCAAAAAACTATATGTTTCTCATTTTGCATTGAGTATGTAATCTAAACCTAAATCATATTAATAAACGGAACTTATCTGTTTCAGACAGAAAATCAATTAATAATATTTGGAAGAAAAGATCACAGAATGCAGCAGCATCCTCTGGCTTATGGGGATTCAAATGCAGAAAACAATAGAGAAGATAACCAACACAACACAATGGTTTCTCCAGACACCAGAGTATACCACCACCCAAAACTTCTCATAATTTTACATTGAATAATTTTATTTGTAAATCTAATTTTACAACAATGAGAATGAGAAAAAAGAGAGAAGTTTGGGATGAGGTGGGAGATCCAATGGATATAGAAAGAAAAAGTGTTGCATAAATTGTTGTATGAACAACTTTTACCTAACAATTTCCTCCCCTCAGCCCCCACCCATTTCTCATATCCTCCCTCCCTTGCAAGACTCTTGCAAATCTTCCAAATTATTACTCTCCACTCTCCTATTACCAGCTGTCCATCAGCATAACTAATTCCTCATTTGTCTTTCCCCAACCATTCATTTATAATTTGGTTACTACTTTATACTCACCAAAATTATTGCAATATGCACCTTTGGGATATTCTTTGTATCCTACATATACATCAATAAAAGTCGAACCATGTAAGTTGAATACACTGTGTTTTCCGTCCTATCATTTGTTAAAGTGATGTTATATTTAAATGCACAAAAAAATCTTGAAATATATTATGTGTTGTGATTACTATCAATATTTTAACTTGTGTGGTAGTGAATACAACATAATTTTGTTGGATCGTCTCATTTCATTTCTTACATAAGATTTGCTGGTCTTGTTTCTTAATAATGTGCAGTAGGTTATTGTTCCTATTTTTTTGGGAAAATGGAGGATAATGTCACACCCTTGGGTACCTTCAATGCACTATAAGTTACAAAAGAAAGTGCAACCAAAGAAATAAAGGAATAAAAAAATATGGCAGCAAGGGATGCTGTGATGTGATTTTCTTACCAGATGTAAACAGTTTTCTGCAACAAACAATATTCCTTTTGGACACTCAACAGAGCAAACAGGAGTTACATGTGTGGAAGGTTGAAATGAGATAGAAGTATACGAAAGGCTATGTCTTGCACTATGCAACAACCAAGGCCTATCACTAAGAGCAATTATATCAGCATCCAGTGTGTCACCTAGTGGCACCAAGAAAACGGGAGTAATGCCAATGCGCCGAATAGCAATCAATTGAAGTGTTAAAGGAAGGTCATTTCTCATGTCAAAAGCATTACTTGCAGAATTTACCAAATTTATAGAAGATAAAGCAGTATCCACCATATTTATGGGTGATGAAGGACATGGTTCCACCGGCCACTCAAAGCGAAGGAGCATTCCATTCCTTAATCCAGCAACAACATAATACTTATCAACAAATACAAGCCGTACATCTTGAGGTACACAACCACTTATGGCAGTCCCTATTGTATTAGTCAATGAAATTGTCCCACAAGCAACTACTGTAATTCCTCCACCTGGTGAAAAAAACCAAATTTCCACAGAAGGCCTGTGTGTACCGATAACAAAGGTTTTATTGATGTCTACTCCACTTTGGAAAGAAGACATGCGACTATTATTTGATGAAATGGATGAATTTGATGGTTTTTGCTCAATTTCTTGTCCAGGGATGGAAATACATGATAATTCATTCTGCAGTACCAAATGTTGCATTTCATAAATTTCATATTCATAAGATGATAGGAATCTAACCCCAAGGATAAACAGAAAGCACGGGTTAGAGGTTGACACAACTACGAAATTATGCCCAACTGCCCCCAAACTGATACTCACATTATCTGGAGACCAAGATGTGGAAATAGGAGAGGACAAAGGGATACCTTCAGAATGAGCAGCTTTAGTGGGCAAACAAAGCTTAACAGTATATCGGTGGATCTGAACAAGTACACCATCAGTCACAAGGCCACATGCCAAAGTGCAGACATTAGGTTCAAAACCAACTGAATCAGTCACATCAGTAAAACTTAAGCCAACTGACAATATTCTGGTTTCCTCAACAAATGATAGAACTAGAAAAGAATGATGTGAATCAGTAACTTTCATTCTGACAGTCCAAGTACCAGTTACCCCCTGATATATAGAAGCAGTCCTGAGTAGATTTTCCACATTAATACCATTTCGAATTATCCTTAATGACCCCTCTGGAGCCACACCACAGCAAGCAAACATTTGATCATGCTTCTCATCACGATAATCTACAACTGCCATATCCAAGATTGGTGCAATGTTTTGAATAGGGTTTGTATAGCATAGCCTTCCATCTTCCAGTTTCAGGACCACACCATCCCCCATTTCCACAAGCGCAGCTACATATCCACCTTCAACCCACAAAAGTGCTTTACACGGCAGACCTTTATAGAGACACTCAGACAGATTAACTTTAGGGCCTTCAGAATCAAAAAGAACTTCAATCATAAAAAATTCCCCAGTATCTACACAGAAAATCATCCTAGGATCTCTATTATTTTCAGGTTCCCAACTCCATGAGCATATGTATTTGTAACCTGAATTAGCACCACCATTGTCACTGTCTATACACATGGGATCGTAATCACTCAGCTCCAACAAAGCACAGGCAGCAACATTAAAGCGTTCATCGTCAACATCGTGTAATTTACATGAGTCTTCCACATAAGTCTGCTCTTCCATGGCATTTGGTAAAATGTTCAAGTTAGTCTTATAAACACAGGATGGGTTGTGATGATCTCTAAGATCCATTAAGAGAACATCCCCAGTCCTGAACAGAAATGCAAGTCCCCTGGAGTTAGGAACTTCAACAATGTCATATGCTAGAGGCCCAGCCTCGGCATATTGAGAAATAACAAATATTTTGTGTGCTTTAACATTCCATTCCAATAATAGCAATTCATTTTGAAGGGCTCCCCTCCTGTAGTGCAAAAAAATGCATGTTTCAGTGAGTATACATCTTCACAAAGAAAGACAGCAGAAACAGAAGATAACTTCCATTATAGACATGTATTCAAGACAGAATAAACTCCTGACAGTGGGCAACATTGTATCACCATACCTATTTATAATAACAGCTAGTACAGGATTATGCTCCTTGCTAGGTTGTGAAATGAAGCAGATGCTCCAAATAGTACCACGGATATTGGTTCTGTGGATGCTTCTTGAAGAACTTGCAGTTCCATCACTTTCAGAAGGATATACAATTCTCTAGAGTTAAGCAAAAAAGATCACAAGCATATTTCTTCAGACAATAAAATTATCAAAATTAGACAAAATAAAAAATACAAATAAGATACCAATATATACTGTTACAACATGAAAAGAAAGGGAAATGAAAGGTTAGTAAAGGAAACCAATACATTAGAACCTTCAAAAGTTCAATCTCTTCAAAGATCCACCAAAAAATATGCCCTAAATGTATGTCTAGTTTATAGCCTATACCACCAGAAAACTAAAACAGTCCTCTATCATACTCATATACGTATTTTGCTAACACACCAACATGCAGCATTTCTAAAATGAAGGATGGTATAGTAATTTTGGACCTCATCAATGATATCACCACTGGACATTGACATAGAAAACAAGGCCAGCCGATCTTCATATGCACTGGAAGCAATAAAACAACCACTGCAGAAAGAGAAACATAGGAATTAGTAATATACACCAGAAAGCTTACCATGTTTTTTCCGTTTGTCCTTGAGCATTGTTAAATATAAAACTATTCATGAGCCTTCATCCAACAGCTTAAGCTTTTAGATGAGTAGGACCTTCACATGATATCAAACCTCTTTAACCATGAGGTTCAAAGCTCAATCCTTGATGCTTCAAAACTTTTAAATTAGATTTGAATACCAACACAAGGTGGGCCCAAGCAATGCTCATGCTTCAAGCGCAAGGGACTCTTGTATTCTAGACATAAAGTCATTCATGACCCTTGACATAACAGTAGTATTTTAGCTAGTTGGCCTCGAACAAATGTAATCCCGAAATTACTCTATTGTGTACGCAAGAACATATCTTAGCCCAAAAATTATGAAAATAGATCTCTAGGGTCTAAACAATACATGTCACCCAACCAACAGTGAAATAATTCACTAGCATTAGTGACTGATTTATTGGAAGGATTTAAATTTAACCTACGGGTGTAGTGATAAAGCTTAAAATTATGAATTAGAATTTAGGATAGAGTTTAATTCAACCGTACAAAACAGACTTGTAAGACGATATTTGCACCTCACATATATACTTTTGCTATATTTCCAGAAGATGAGAAATCTCCAACACATCCTTCTCACACCAATAACTAGATATCTCAAGGGACTGGCTGTTTGTGAATGGTCTAATAGCGGCTAGCTAATAAGCCCATCAAACATAGTAAGGGTAAATTTTGATACCATATGAGAATTTAGGATTAAGTCTAACTCAACCCTGCAAAATCAACTTATAAAGTGGAGTTTACACCTTACATAGATACTCTATTTAGCCATATCTATAAAGGAGAATCTCCAACACTGAACAAAACATGAAGACAGATGTTTACAAATGGTTAAAAGAATTTAATGGAAATGAAGAATCTATGTTAGAACAATGATTTGTCACTTTATTATATGCTTATAGTTTCAAATTTCTACTGGATGCAATTTAAAATGTTATTGTAAAACTCTCAGCACATCACAATGGGCCTTAAAGAGTAAGTAGCCATGATAACACACTGTTATTAATTGGTTTGAATTAAATTTTAGTTCTGATCAAACCGTTAGATGGATAACAAAAATCCCTCACGTCCCTTAAATGCTCTCTTATGACCCAAAACTCTCAATGTTGTGTTCCAAACATATCAAGAAACCACAAATTTGTTTCCACACAAAAATAAAAAAACAGCCACCAAAGCACAGCAGAAAATGCTGGAGCTGGAATTGCAAAGATAGACTCTTTGGGAACAGAGATGCAGCCAGAGAGAAAGAAGAAAAATCTAGCTCTTGAGCATCATGAAATGAATCATGTCAATTTAAGAGAAAAAAAAAAGTTTACGCATGTAGGTTACCACAGTTATTATCAGCTGATCATGTGCTACGAGTCTCATTGTGTCATGGAAATGGAATACAGCTGTAGCTTCTAGCATTCCAAGCACACTCACAATGCCTCTCCCTCGTTATGTTGTATAAGATCAACTTTTTGTTTACAATAATTTAAAATTTGAAATTCTTTAAAAATAAAGCTGAGAGTAAAAAGGAAAACAATAGAAAATAGTTCAGTTGAAAAAGTATACAATGTAATACTGTAGTTTGAAGTTAAGTGATAAGAGTATTACTAAGAAACCTCCAATTGAGAAGGTTTATGATAGAACGAAAGGGGTAAAACAGGGAAGGACCATGTTCCTTGAATTACATGGAGGATTCTTTCTTTCCTTTTCCTTCTTTTTCTTTCAATAAAAGTTCCCTTATTTTTCTTCCCCTTAAATTAGTTTGTACCATTTAGGGTATGGCACTCAAATACTAAGCAAATTTCAACTCTATATAGCAAACTGGCCATGCCTGCCCTCAATACCACTGTATACCATGAAAAATTCTATTGGGAGCATAGAGTTGGAAAAAGGAATTTTTAGCAGACAAGTGCTTCTTCAATGTTCTTTTTCCAAGTAGCCTACACACTTGGTATAGCTAGGTTCAATACATCTTAAGAACTAGGGGTATTTTAATTCTTCTCTCGTAAATTGTTTTGGCATTAATTATCTTTCTCTTGAATATGAACAATTCCAATTTACTGGGTAGAAAAAACACTTCAGCACAGGCAGAAAATTTTTTTCTTCTCATTTTCTAACATTGTATCTGAGCTTCCAATCCAAGCGGGACTCTGCTTCACAAAAAAAAAAAAACTTCTGTAGAAGGTCTGACAGTGCTCTTGAAGCTGTCAGACATTAAAAAATTCAACTAGAATTCCAACAACTTCCAGTCACCACAAATTTTCTGGCAGCTGCCTGGCATGTTCTACAGGTAGTTTTGCTCCAATGCCAGTTTGATTTAGGGTGGGTTCAAGTCCAATTAGTATCATTTACTGTTCATTATGAACAGGCACTGAGGCATCCTGCCATACCTATGGTAGCAGAGCTCTGGGTAGTACAGACCTCATTCTACTGAATTTTCCTCAGTCTGAATAATATATACTACATATATCATTTTTCTTATTCATTCCTGCTATATTTTGTTCATTTCTGTTACTATTGGATTCAGTTTTGTATCAAACTGGTCCAATCTGCCAGATTCAAAGAACAGAGAGTAACGAACTAAGGAGAGGAATACAAATAAATGCTAGGCAAGAAGATAGAGGCAGAAGTAGCAGCTCTGGAAAAATAAGTAGCCCTCTGGAGGAAATGGTCTAAAGGCATATGAGCACCAGGAGATGTTAATCGAGATGACAAAGGGTATGGAGAAATTACCTTCTTCATAAGGATGGAAGAAGCTTCAAGGGAATTCTATGGATGAGTTCTTACAATAGGTGAAAAAGATGGAACTACTGATGTTCATCAGAGATTCAACTGGTTGGATAGCTCGAGAAAAGTTTACTACTTCCAAGTGATGGAGATGAGTCTAAATGTTCAAGTGAAATCACATGGCCGTGTATGGAAGGATCCACAATTGCAAAGAAACCTAATATGATTTAGGAACAACTCAAATGTGAACTTCTTGAGACATAGATGGATGAGCAATGGCCACAACTTAGCATCGGGGAGATGGATGAACTTCAGCAAGTAGAGAGTGTATATGAGATGAGTGCATACAGGAGTTTGAACAGTTAACAGTCCAGGTAAAATGGCTGCCCAACAACAAATATTTTGGGTATTTCATTCATGGATTGAAGAGGATATTTGTGGCAGAGGCACAACTTCTGTGCTTTTGGTCTTCTGTCCCATCCAATAAAAATGAATCTAGCAAGGGCGATCAAAAGTGAATTATAGGATCAGCTTGATTAAATCAGGGATGAGACTATCAGGAATAAGAGAAGTTTCGGGTTGGGTTCTGCAACCCAAAATGGGCCATTTAACTCAGGCGGCACACACATTTTAGAAGTATTTAAATATGATTACAGAAGTAGATTTAAGAATCTGGAGATCCTATCAGCCATGTTACCTGTTTATTATCAACCAAAGTAATTTGTGCGGTCAACCTAGAAGTTCATGTAGACCAATTATGAGGACATCCTTATTGTTTTGCAATATGTGAAAGAGTAATGTATGCTTACAGAATGGAACAGAACACGTAACTTAGAGATAAGAATTTGTGACCAGAAAACATATCACCTGGAATCAACTGCTAGCTTTCTTCCAGGAAGATCCATCGGGTTTCCAAGATTAGACATCTGTATATGTGTTACAGAAACAAACCTACAAAGATGCATACATAAATTAAAAAATCATACAAGTTAATTCTTTTTGGGTTAAATAAATTTTTAGTACCTCCAAAATTGGTACCACCAACAAAATTTCAGTATTTTTTATACTCAAAACATTTAATAAATATGTGAATTTGATCTTATTCCCTTACTTTTGAATTAATGGAATTGACATACTAATTTTGAAAGTGTCATGTGTCACATACTTGCAAATAACTTAATAGAATGATTACATGTCAACATTAATAAAGTTACTCAGAAGACCAATTTCAATATGGATCAATTTTGGAGGTACCAAAAACTTCTTAACATACTATTTTTCCACTAAATAAAGTTCCTAACATGTAATGAACATTTATGATGTTCAAAACATGCACTAATGAACCAAAAACTGGGAACACTCGACCATATCATCTTATACCAATCCAGTGAAAAAGAGAAGAGACAAAGACAGGGCAAGCAAACCTGTGCATTTCATTGCAAAACGTGAGCAAGGAAAGCTTCCCAGAATCGGATGTAGCAACCAAAAGGTCTTTACCCCACAGCTACAGAACCAGTATAAAGGACTAAATAAAATCAACCTTAGCATATAAAAATATGCCACCCAAAACAATAAATAACTTCATCGAATCAAAACAGGCAGATACAATGAGTTCCTCACAAAACAGAGAACAGTTAGCCAGAGTAGACAAAAAACGAGCAACACACCTGAGGATCACGTGCACGAAACTTCTCATTCCAAGGCAATATGGCAAGATCTTTGATGGTGCCAAAGACCGGCTGATCACACACAGATTGCACATTCCCATCATCTTCAATGACCACCAATTCAATAGACGTCTCCTGAAATCACAAATAAACAGGAGCAACACAACGTGTCGTCCCAGTCCCAGTCCCAATCAAAACAATATAACAAGAGAAACACACTCGGCTAGGCTCAGTTCAGTTAATTACGCCAAATAAAACACCTACTCTATACTGCAGCATGTAGTGGCAACACACCATAAGCTAGATTTTCGATAATGTGAGAAACGAAGAGGAAAAAAAAGGAAAAGAAAGAGAAGAAGCTCACCTTGCCAAAAACGATGTCATTTGAGGAGGGAGAACGGATGTGAGCGTAGAGGACCTGAAGAACGACGCTTCCTCTGAGGACGCATTTGGAGAGGTAGTAGCGCGAGGCGGAGGAAAAAGAAGAAGAGCCAGACTTCGCCGAAGAGCATTCCTCTTCGGAAACCGCCATTTCCTAATAGTTGCCGCTTAGGTTTGAGTTGAGCGATTGATTGAATTTGATTGCTGAGAAATTGGAGAGTCTGAATATCGTGTTCATCAAGAGTTGGATAACATGATGCACGCACACAAACACACACTTCCAAGTTCAGTAGATGATGAAGATGAAGAAAGAGGAGAAGAAGAAGAAGAGGGCTTCTTTACTTTTGTTTCGTTTTTTCCCTTCATTCATGTCTCAACCATAAACAAAATGGGAACACATACATTTTATATTTATATTTATAATATGTATTTTTTTAATTATATTTCTCTTTATACCATATTTACATTTTATTGCTAAGTTTATTCAAATTTACTGAATATATACTTAAATTTTGTTAATGTGCAAATGGTTAATATTTGATTTTGGTTTTTTATATGCATTATTCATTGAATAATTAAATAGTGTTAAATCTGCAACTTAATTGAGAATTGCAGAACAAAAAATGTTAAATGTTAAATATTAATTTTATATTTTGTTTTCTTTTATTTTAACATTATTTAATTTATTCTTCAAATTTCCTTGATCTTCAACTTACTTTTTTTTATATTCTATACACTCAAAACAATCATTAAATAAAAACTAATTTTAAAAACAAAAAATAATTAATTATTATATTAACTAAATTAGATAAATAATAAAAAAATAATAAAAAACTAAAAAAACTGTTATAAATAAACTAGATTTAAAAAAAAATCTTTATGTTATTAGATATTTAAATTCAAAAGAAGTATTAAATACTTAAAATAAAAGTTTATTATATATTAAAAAAAGTATACTTATTTATATTTATGCAAATAATTAATATTTGACGAAGATATTTTTTTAAATCTCATTGAAATATAAAGACTACTAATAAGAAATAAAATTAGTTACTTATTTTAATTAAAATATATTCTGTGGCTATTATTCTATATATAAATTTATACAGTCCTATTTATTTAATATTTATAAATAATCAATTTATATTAAAGTATTGATTTTAGTATATAGTAAAATAATTTATTTTTTTGTTAGGCCGCAACTGTTATACAAAGTCCAAGTTATAATTGAAAATAATTTTCATAAATTTTGCAATATCACCATTAAATTTTACAAATATTTTTAATAAAAAAAAATCAACTGTTAGGTTTAATTGTTAAACTGAATGTAACATGTAACACTTGGATTTTACATAATTATGCAGTTACATGTAGTTATAATTATTATATTTAACATTGTGGAAAATGAATATAGATTTACATGAATAAACACAGATAATCCATTCTATCAAACATGCAATTTTATTTAGTTTTCAAAGTGAAAATTGAAGTTGAATCTTCAAATGGGAGAAAAAAAGGATACCATAAAACAAAACTTAACATAGAAAAAAAAAGTGACATTTTATTCTTAACTTCAAATATACAAACTCACATTTTTATTTTGTTACTCATAACCTTCAACAATTATCAATATCAATATCAGTCTCATCTTATTATGCAAAGTTTAATTGAACTAAAGTTTGTTCATACCTCTATCACTCTACCGTCAACAACATCTAATTATGGTGTGATTATTATCAAATGGAGTATGACATACACTTTTTCATGGATCTTAGTGAAGCAAATTAATTGACTAGGGTCAAGTTTTTTCAATTGATCATTTTTTCCTCTATAACAAAGGTATTTTCTCTCGTTATTCAATAAAAGAAGCGTAAGAAAGTATAATGATATATTATATAATTTTAAATTTTATGTAGTAGGTTAAAAATACATCATTATTAACTTTATATTTATTGATCTTTATTAAAATTATTTTTTTAAAAGTGATATAATCATGATATTAATAAACATATATACATAAAAATAATAAATGTGATTAATAGCACCTGTATAAAAAAAAAGTAAGAAGTGGAAGAAGAATAAAGAAGAATTTGTAATGGATAAAACACTTTGATATTTGATACTTCAAAATTCGTGACTTGTGTATTGGTTAGTAGGTTAATTAGTTGATAACATTGTGTTGCTATTAAATTATCATGGAGGTAAGAAACTACATGATTAGACACATAATAAAAAACATGTCATTATATGTTAATTAGTAGGATAACTATATTTACTATTATATCAACGATAACACACTTAGACTTTTAAAGGTGTTAAGAAAAATTCACTCCAAGCCACAAAAAGTATAGTACAACAAAACACAAGTCGTGCTTCAAAGAAGATGATGCTTGGTTGTTTTCTTGACAGATAAAGTTTCGGTTTAGGTCAAGGTACAAAGATCCTATTATGGGTAAGGGAGGTTCTCGAGTGATTGGAAATGATTTAGGGTAGGGTTTTGGAGAGTTCTTGAGAGAATCGTGGTGATAGGTGATGGAAGCAAGGTGTTTGGGAGTGGTGATGTTATTGGTTTAGGTCTTTTGTCTTGGTTCTTGGATGGGTTTTGTTGCGGATGAACAAGGGAAAGGGTTAGGCTGAGTGTACTGAATTTTGAACAAAAATTTGAGGTGGAAAACTCAAAAGTCAAAATGTAGGGGATTTTTTTACCTTTATTAGATAAACACATGGGTGCGATTGGGGTTCTAAGGGTGTGACCAAGTTAATTCTTTTAATTTTGGGTGGTTCTTAACAACTTTAGGAGGTGAAAGGGACAAAAGTTTATCAAAAAGACAACTAACATGCAATAAATTAATGGAATAAGACAATGGAAGATAATGAATATGATAAAAAAAATGGAATTGTTAAAGCTGGAGGAAGCTTCTTCCCTACCAAGGCTTGATGTGTGTTTGATGAAGAAAATGGCTTGAGTGCTTTGAAGATTGTAATAGGTTTTTAGATTCATTTGTAATTAGGCATGTAATTGTGTA
>Ga0123342_1005328_pt1 | contig 18760 bp, 18 predicted proteins | sample Turbeawhitnodule_FD_89960 | JGI IMG/M metagenome (GOLD analysis project Ga0123342, IMG submission 89960) | Root nodule microbial communities of legume samples collected from Mexico - Turtle bean Mexico white nodule | ecosystem: Host-associated > Plants > Roots > Nodule | place: Mexico: Nepantla...
ATTTTAAATATTATTATATATTAAATTAATGTTGTTTGTAGTAATATTTATTTATAAAATGTCAACTGTTTATATTATTTATAGTGACATTTATATATTAACTTAATGTTGTTTGTAGTACCATTCACTTATAAAATGTCACAAGTTGTGTTTGTATTGTTTATAATGACATTTATATATAAAAATATTATTATAGCACTTAAAATTTATATATTGTAACATTTTAATAAATGTTAAATGGTGTTGTGAATCCTCTCGTCAAATACAAAGTGTTCGTCTTTATTTTCGTCTTTGTCCCTAACAACTCCTCAATATCTGTTGATTCATAGTTATTGTCGTCTCCTTTATCTGGGTTACGTGTTACGTACGCGACAAGGGAAGTTCTTAACCTGTTTCCCTCCAGTGGTTGATATATGGATGCCATGCTCAAGTGCAAAGCTGTTGTTGATCTCTCTGCTTCCTCGTTTCCATGTATTCACGTCGCAGATAAACATGATACGAAAAATAGTTCAGCAACCAAAGCCACATTTTTGGACAAAGAGTTGGCACAACTGGATTGTTCCTCCGCATCTTCTAAAGCCAACGTTTTCTGAGGTGATTTAAGTTGTAGTGTTTGAAACCGTGTCGGTTCTTACAAATCAACCTTACTTGGGTTTTATACATAAATTGAGTGCTTATTTCTATATTCAGATAAAAAGATATGTAATAATTGTCTTGTATATCTTTGCCTCACAGAATAGAAATGGTTATGGCCAAAAATGTTTTGGATCAAAGCGTGGTTATTCGGTACACGTAGGAAGTTCATCAACCGGTGATGAGAAACAGGTTATTGTGGTCACAAATTTTCAAGAAAACAAGGCCCCTGAATGGTCGTCGCCGATTACATGTTCAAACTCGCCCCTATCTGAATCAAATAACATGTCAAAGTGTGAGTGCACTAAAGACCAAGTAGAGAAGCAAAATAAATTTCAGTGCGTAGGAATATACTGGGTTCTTGTAAGCTTAGCAGTTACGGTGTTCTGGGGTAAGTTTAATGTTATTATTTGGATACCAATATTATTATGCTTTTTCCCTCTTTGGAATGCAAGCTGTTGCTGGATAAAAGGGATTCCCAAGTTATGGGACGCAGAATCCAAAGCCTACCAGAAGAGTCATAGGGATCGTGATGGAATGAGTGATAGAAATAAGAAACGTTTGCAATGGGCATGGAATCTTTTTGCCAAGATACTCGTTTTTGTTCTCGAGGGTTTTCTTTAAAAGTAATGGTTTCTTAGACACAAAAGAGAGAGACACGAGATTCTTTGCCACGTTAACTTTTTCATGAATGGAAAATAGTCTGTAGTTGAGGAACCTGAAGCACCTGTTCGTGCTATACTTTTAACTTTGTTTTTGAATCCAAGGTATTTCCAAGTTAGAGATTAATCACTAGGATTACGTACTAATTTTTTTTATAGATACTTCTTGTAGTTACATTCTTAAGAGATCGAATCCCTATCTGGTTTGTTATATGTGTATTTCAACTTTAAATTATGAAGATATTTGCATGAGACGCATTTAAGGGTCTTTAATAATAATAATATTAAAAATAATAAATAATATTAAAAATAATAATAATAATAACATAATAAAATTAATAATAATAATTCTAATTTTATCATTTGGTCTAATGATTAAAAACTCTTGTATTTCGTGGACCTTGGTTTAATTTCTTCCTGCACTAAAACCTTAATATTAACTTTAATAACAATATAATAGTAATAAAAAATAATATAATCATAAATAAAAAAAATTAAAATTAATGATAATAATAAAACTAGTTTTCTTTTTTAATGCTAGATTTTAAAATCGGTTACTAATACTAATTTTAGTCACATGATTACTGAATTCGGTCACAGATTCGATGATGAAGAAAATAGTCTATTATTTGAAATAAATTATTATTTACAAGACAAAAATAATTATTATTTAAGAATCTAGATGAAATTCAGATTTGATCATATAAAATTAATTAACTATATATTTAATATAATCAAGTATTATATTTATAAAATTAAAAAATAATAATTTTAATTTGTTTAGTATTATTTTAAACATTAATTCAAATTATAAATGCAGTCGTAATCAAAATTAGAATGTTGACCTCAAAACTTGACATGAAAGTATGTTTTCAAAAAGTTTAAAAGAGTCCCTCTCTTAAGTACCAAATAAGTGACGAGAACTAGATATAATTTCCTGTTAGTTGGATGGACTTTTTTGTGACAAGTTAATTGTTGATCATTCTTATAATTACAAAAATATTCACTTATAATTTTTTTTAGTCTTATTTTCTTATTTGCATTGCTAGAGAAAAGAATAAATGCCTAAGAACAGTAAAAGTTGAATGATACACCAAATCTACTGGCATGGAAGGTATGTATTGTTGGAACAACGACTCGTGAAGACTAGAATAGAGATAGTAGGGTTTGAGTTTGTTGATCATGTATATCCACCTCCTCGTTACGAGATGTGGAAGGCAACTTGCACAAAAATTAGATGGGCAAATGACTTCTTAGTCAACACAAATGATTGCTAATAAAATCGTAAGTAAAAAATACACCTACTAACATTCTCAATTCCATTCCATGACATTCATATGTCAAGTTAGGGGCATATTTAATTATTGCTAGTATGTTTTAGGATTCGTTAGTTGAGAATGCCAACCAAGGCTCGTTTTTTCACCCATGATCGGGATGATATATTGACGACGCCATAGGAAGACTAGAGTACCCAAAATGTGTGTTTGGTACTGATGGTGATTGGGGCTTCTGTGATTATATTGATCCACCACCATAGAGGATCAATGTTGAATTTTGTAATCAGGACGCCTTGCATAAGATGGAAAAGTAGTTTTCAGAAAAACTAAATATTTGGTAGTTCTCAGTAGTAGTCTGATGAGAAGTTAGAATCCATTGCTTGTTCTTAACAATAGACTCAAGGAACACCTTATACAATTTATGAGGTTGTTCGAGAGAGAATTAAAGGGAATTGTGTTGTTGCAAATCCTTTAACAAGTCAACTCATACTAATGTATAGTGTGAGTTATTTGTTGAAGATAACCCGCATCTGATGACAATTAGTCGAGAAATAGAGGGAGTTTTAATCATTCATGGTGTCCCTCTACAATTCAAGTGCTTATGTCCAATATAGAGGTTCAACAGGTTGGGGAGACTTTAAACACATTTTTGACTTGGCCAAGACATTTGGTTATGTCAATCTCAACACTAGAAAATGGGTGTTCAAAATAAAAAGAAAACCTAATGGGACTATTGAGCACTACAAAGCTCTCTTGGTAGCAAAATGGTACTCTCAAATTGAAGGGGTTGACTATCTAGAAACTTTCTCCCTGTTGTAAAAATGACCACTATCAAAGTCGTCTTAGCCTTGACATCCATTTACAATTGGAAATTACAGCAACTTGATGTCAGTAATGCATATCTTTGTGGAGAGATTTCAGAGGATGTTTATATGGTTATCCCTCCTAGACTATGCAGTTATCCTTCTAATCAATGCTACAAACTCAAAAAATCTCTTTACAACCTGAAACAAGCAACATGGTATAAAAAAATATCTTTTTTACTGTAATCTTCATGATATGCTCAAGTCCATGTTGGTCATAGTTTGTTTATAAAAAAGACTGGTTTTGTTTTCACTGCTCTCAGTGTTTATGACGATGATATTGTGCTTACTGGAAATTGCGCTTCTGAGAGTACTAAGATTAAAATCACTCTCCATTCTCATTTCCATATAAAGGATCTTGGTCAGGTAAAAAATAAAAATTTGGAATAGAAGTAGCTCACTTCAGTCAAGGCATTTCTCTCTATCAACGCAAATATTGCCCAGACTTGATTAAGGATTCTAATCTCATGGGTTGCAAACCCTTTTCCACTCCAATGCATCCTTGCGTCTTCATCAAGACCCTAGTAAATCTTTACCTAACCCTTTGTCATATCAACGATTGGTGGGACATCTAATATATTTAACCAACACTAGACCTTATTTGCGCCCCAACAACTCAGTCAATTCATGGTCACACCAACTCAAACTCATTTTCAAGCTACCTTGAGAGCAATTCGATATCTGAAAGGATGCCCCGAAAAAGGATTATTTTTTAGTCGCAGGTCATTATTAACACAACTTTTTGGATTCAATGATGTTGATTGGGCCACAAGTATTGATACACGACGTTGCATCACTGGTTACTATTTTTTTATTGGCAATTCTTTAGTGTCATGGAAAGCCAAGAAACAATCTATTGTTTCTCGATCTTCCACAAAAGTCGGGTATAGGGCCCTTGCTTCTGCCACTTGCGAGCTTCGATGGCTTTCTTTCTTTCTTGATGATTTGAGAATTCTTATCACTAAGAGTCTTGTCCTCTATTGTGATAGCCAAAACACTTTATACATTGTTCACAATCCCGTCTTTCATGAAAGAACAAAGCATTTAGAGAATGATTGTCACATTATTCGTGAAAAATTACTTACTGGACTCATGCATCTTCTACCAATCTCTTCATCACATCAATTAGCAGATATCCTTATTAAAGTCCTTCCACCATGGTTGTTTCACTCCAATTTGTCAAAGTTGGAGCTTCTTGACATCTTCCAACCTCTAGCTTGTGAGGGGCTAAAGGAAGGCTCCATAGCAGCCCAAACAAATCAATAATTTCAATCCAATCACAAGAAATACATAGTCCATATTATACAGTATTACCTGTATTTTTACTAGATCTTTCTAAAAGGGGAATGAGATGTACATATGTATGGTATTTTTCTGTTATTCTCTTTTGTCCTTTTCTTTACACAAATAATGTATATATATTCTTAACATTTTTTACATAATAATATAACAAATTTTTCCATCATTTGTTTTTTTTTTTTTTGCTTTTCTATATTTCACCTTTTCTCACTGGTTAGACTATTAAATACTTATAACTTCTATATAAATAACCATGAGGAACACTGTATAAAGTAAGGAAAATGTTTATTTGTATAATTTCTTACATTTCGATTTAGTTTAAAAAAATACTTTTTAATATTACAATTTTTTTTTTATTTGTACTAACTATACATAATGAATACTTAAATGAAATGAAGATAAGTAGTCCCTATACAAAAAAAAAAAAAAACGTATTGCCTTTACATTATAGAAATAAAAACCAAAACGTTTTAGTAGGTGAACCAATTAATAATGTTGCCTTTAAAATCTCCCATTTTTCTCCCAAAAGAGGGAGTCATAATCACATCCTTGCTATAATATCCCTTACATAGCCTCAAAAATTGCCCTATCTTGGTTTGTTCATGGCTCACTCACTCACCAAATCCTATGAAATCACCTTTGCTCAACACACTAAGACAACTTGAAAGAGTAATTTGTCCAATTATCCAAACTCACACTCATCTCATTGCAGGCTTTCAAGATTCTATTCACCATAAAATCCAAAATCTTTCGTTTAATTCAAAGTGCTCCTCTTTATTTTCGTCTTCTCCCAACGGATTCACTCAATAATATAACTTACAATATAACACAACTTACACTCCATTCATACCTCTCCATAACCCATTAATTCATCATTCATCTCCTTTCTCTGCGTTACAGATAAGAAGGAAAACCATGAAAAACGCTTCTAAGAAGAAATTCTTAACATGTTTCCGTCCCGTGGATGATACGGATCCCATGCTTCAACCTAGGGCTGTCGTGGATCGCTCCTCTAGTCGTCGTTTGGCCTGTACCCCCGTTGCAGACAAACATGACACAAGAAATTCAGCCACCAAATCCACGTTTTCGGAGCAAGAGTTGCCACAGAACTTGGTTGTGCCTCATCCTCCAAAACCATCGTTTTCTAAGGTGATTAAAGCCATGCTGATTGAAACCGTGTTGGTTAGTGTGCTCTTTAGTTTCTATAGATAAAACCTACATATTTTTTTTTTCTTTTGCAGTCATAGACATAATTTATATCATCTTGAATATCTTTTTCCTGCAGAATACAAGAGCTCGCAAGAAAAACCTGAACAGCCAAACTTGTTTTGGATCAAAGCGTGGCTATTGGCCATACACAGAAAGTTCATCTACCGGTGATGAGAAACAAGTTTTTGTGGACACTAAAATTCAAAAAATCATCAAGCCCCCTGAATGGTCCCCGACAATTTCGTCTTCAAACTCACCCGTATCTGAATCAAAGAAAATATCTGAGTTTGATAAAGAGCAGGAACAGAAGCAAAAGAAGTTTCAGTGCGTAGGAATATACTGGGTTTTCGTTAGCTTAGTAGTTACGGTTTTTTGGGGTAAGATTAACGTTATTATTTGGACATCGTTGTTGTTATGTTTTTTCTCGCTTTGGAATGCAAGTTGTTGTTGGCCAGAAGAGGTTCCCAAGTTGCGGAGCGTAGAATCCAAAGCCTACAAGAATAGCCGTAGAGACCGTAGTGGAAGGAGTAATCGAAATAAGGAACGTTCCTAATGGGCATTGAATCTTTTACGTCAGGGTTCTCCTTTTTTTGTTCTTCAAGGAAAACTCAATATTTTCATAGTCAATACACAAAATAAATTGTTAGATACTCTACAAATACTGCATGTCCATATATTTAATCCATTTTTATTTGACATGCATTATAATATTTACAAATGAAAGTTAATATATCTTAATTACATATTATACGAACATAAATGTGAATCATAAATGTATATTTAGCAAATGAAAAGTCGAAAAATAGTTACGAAATTGGATGGGAAGATATCTTGCAATAATTAATAAGTTTTTGTTGACAGTTTCAGTTCACTTAACTTTAGCAAGGAAATCAATCACACGAGAAGACTAAAGAGGTTTTTTCAGTTTTATGTTATGAAGATAAGTTAGGGCAAGTAATCAAGGTCTTGTGGAACACTATTAATATAATTTTGGAAAGAACAGAATATTTGTTCTAATAATGTGCAGCAACTTAATTTTAATTTCTGTAGACTATTTTTCTTGTTGAAGCATATTTGTATGGGTATTTTAATAGTAAATTAGGAATTCTTATCTTATTAAATTATAATATTATGAATCAACTTTGATTGTTTTTATAAATTTTTCATTTTTTAATGAGAAAATTGATTGTGTCTAACGTACTTAATGATCAAATTAGGTAGAAAGGTTACTTGTATGATACTCATTTTAAGTATCATAAACTTTATGAATTACGTTAGATTTAATTTTGCATGCATATGAACTTTTAACTCAATAATATTCGACTTTAAACCCGTGGCGTTTGCTTAAATTTGCTCACTAAACACGGGAGGTGGTGTTTAATAGAAAGAAAATTTGTACTTTTTTTATAGTTTGAGAAGAAAAATATATGATTTCTCCATTTGAGTTACCTTTTAAAACATAATATTTCTGATAAATTATGTTTTATGGGAATAATTTTTCAAAAACAAATTACATGCTTTTCCAAATTAAAATAAAATTTATTATAAAAATATTACTCTTATTAAATTATTTATTTTGATAACGAATTAAATATTTTAATAACATAATATATTATTCTTTTATTTTTTTCAAAATTTTATAAATATTCTCGAATATTTTTATCAATCAAACATACTTTAGTTGTTTCAGGAAATCATAAATTCCAAAATTTTCAATTCTTAATGATCATTATTCCAAATGATATATCCATCAAATTATGTAATGTATTTTTTAAATGATATTATGTATATATAGTTTTTTTATCCGAAAAAATAATAAATAAATAAGGATTGTATATTTATTATTATTATGTATATATAGTAAAACTGTTGAATTGTATACTTATTAATAAAAACTACATAAACTATTTTTTTAATTAATTTATCGTTTGTGTAAGAAAGTTATATTAGACCACAAAAATTAACCTCTATCAAATGCGTATTTTAAGTTGATAAAGTTTGTTAAGTTTGTTTTGTTTAATTTTTGGGCTTGTTGTTCTTTGTACTTTTTTGACCGATATGTTTGACCTGCTCTTTTACTGCCTTTCTTTCTTTATATATATGCATTCATGTAGTTACCAAATACTAACATAATCAAATTCAATTCAATTCTCTTTCTTATCTCAATCATTATTTTCTTTCCCTTTCGATTAAGGTTCAGTTCTTCCCCTTTATTTTTCCTTCTCTGTTTACGGATAGAATTCCACAACTACTTGCCTTTGCGATTGAAAAAGGTTATTCACGCGGTTCTTCATTATTCCTCGCACATGACTCTTCATCATCCATCATAGCAACTGTACTATAAGTATGATTTATAAAAAATAAAAAATTCAATCGTCCAAATTTAATTCATTGAAATAAGTTTTTTTATAAATTTTATGCTTAAACATAATGAAACACGTCAAATAATCTATAGCAAAATTAAAAGTCACTTTCAAATTCTTACCAATTTTTTAAATTTTTTATTATGTATTCTATGATTGATGTACCTAGGTCGAATAAATTTTATTTTCTTTCGTCCGTAAGTACACGGGAATTTGGACTCTTCTGAGTTCTTAGTTAACTTCTAGTTCATAATAATAATAATAATTATTATTATTATTATTATTATTATTATTATTATTTAAATTAAAAATAGTAAGGTTATAATAAATAATTATATATTAAAGAAAACAGTAATAAATATCATCCTAAATGAATCATAAAATATATTAACTCCAGTAGAGTAATAAAATAAATTAACTCCCCCGTGAAATACTTTTTCTCTCTTCTCTCTTTTTGATCTATGGACAGGACTTATCCGGGTTTCCTCTGACAGTCCTTCAATTTTGATAGTGCTGCCAACAATGCAACAAGTAAGAGACTTAGTGCATGTCTAGTTTGACATCCAACACAGTTAAATGAAACATCTTTTCTAAATTCAAAACAGCATAAAGAAAAAGGTCATCGAGAAGTGTTTGGGTTCATCCAAGGCCTATGCTGCTATGCGTGCTACCGGATGGTCAAAAAATCGACTAGCCGACAAATGCTACAGCTAAACATGTAATTAGATGTGAATAAACCAGATTAAGTGCAAAGTATGGTTAAGGTGCAATTGGGTCTTCAACTGGACTTAAAAGCAGGCCCATAACAACCAGAGTCTATCTAGAGCAATATAAATAGCAGGAGAGGCACAACACCCAAGGTAACTATTCACTCCCTACTCCTCTGATACCTAACTCTCGAACTGACTTGATCGTCGGAGTGTCTTCGCAGGCACACCCCCCATCGTGTTCAGATCAAAGGAGATCCAGCCGAGAGAAGCCTAATTGAGAGACCAGAAAGTCGAGAAGATTGCAACAACAAGAAGTGTTCTACAGGGTTCTAGCTTTGTAGGAACATTTTGGCGCCCACCGTGGGGCTGAAAGGAAACCCCACGAAATATCCGCATGGTAACTACGAGGAACATGACGGGCAACGACAGAAATGCGCATGAAGAAACCCGGATCCTATGGCACTAATCCTAAAAATACAAAAGGAGATGGAGATGTTGAAAAAGAAAAGCAAGGAAGAGATAAGAGGAATAAAGCGAAGGGGGGAGGAGGAGATGGAAGCTTTGAGAAAGGAGAATGTCCTAATGAAAGAAAGGTTCGCTGAGAGATCGGACATCCCGAAAGCAGTGGGTGACATCCCCCCGGACAAAAACACGGATACAAATATACATGAGATCAGGAGTTCATATCAAGAAAATACCAGGCCGACCTTAGCTAATGCTTTAGGCACGGCTCCTCGAAGAACCCCCTTTGTTGAAGCCATCCTGGAGGTGCCTCTGCCGGGAACTTGGAATAATCCAACGTTGGATAAGTATGATGGAACCACAGACTCGAATGAACATGTAAACGCGTACCTGACGCAAGTTAGCCTGCACACAGCAAAACACGCGCTATGGTATTGAATTTTTCCCACCTCTCTTAAAGGAGCAGCCTTAAGTTGGTTTACTCAACTACCAGCTCAGTCCATAGACTGTTTTGACACACTCGCAATGAGGTTCAAAGCTCAATTCACTACCAGTCGACCACACCACCTCACTTCGATCGCCCTAGTGAATATTCGTTAAGAAAAGGCTTAGTCCTTGAGAGCCTTTATGGATAGATTCGGCAAGACAGCTTTGGACATACAGAACCTAAGTCCCGAAGTAGCGATGCATCATATGCTGACCGCATTAAAGCCGGGACCGTTTTCAGATAGCTTATGCATGCAGCCGACCACGACATTGAATGAGTTGCGCTAAAGGGCCACCAAATACATGCATATGGAGGAATTGAAAGAATTCTGAAACAAGGCTCGGACACCTGATGAACCCGAAAGGAGGGGCGATAGAGGCAGACCAACACAATTCGGGAAGCCTAGAGAATTTCCCAAAGGGCCACGTTTTACCCATTACACCCCTTGACGACCAAAAGGTCGAGAGTCATGGAAAAAGCCCTTAGTGCCGATCTTCTTAAAGCACCAAGCAAAACTCCCACCCCGCAGAGTGCGCATCAGACCAAGCATTGTCGGTACCACCGCAACTTTGGGCACACGACGGGAGATTGTTGGGCCCTGAAAGACAAGATTGAAGAACTCATACAAGCAGGTCATTTGCGACATTTCGTCCAAACAAGCTGGGAAGACGGAAGAATTGGAGCAGATGTCGAAAGAAGCAAGAAGTACGGAGGAACACCTCGAAGAATGAGCGACGAGGCCGAGAAGGAAGAAACTGCCGACGAACCATGCCGTACGAGGGCTAATAAACACGATTGGTGGAGGTTTCGCAGGGGGAGGTACGACATCATCCTTCCGAAAAAGGCACCTCCGAGCAGTCAGCTTTGTATACTCCATTAGCAGGAGTAATAGGAGAGACCTGCCGCTTATGCTTTTCACAAACGCAAACTTCAGAAACATAAACCCAAGACACAACGACCCCATGTGGTCACCATTGAAGTAGCCAACTTTGTAATCATGAAAACTTTGATAGACCAAGGGAGTTCTATGGACATATTGTATTGGAAAACCTTCAAGAAAATGGGCATATCAGATGACGACATCGTCCAATACGATGAGCAAATTATTGGTTTTGCGGGACAGATGGTCAACACCAGAGGATACATTCACTTAGACACCAAATTTGGAGAAGGAAACAGAGACTGTCGAACAATCAAGATCAGATACCTGTTAGTCGATGTGAAAACGTCTTACAATATCCTGATCAAATGATCCTCCCTCAACAAATTAGGGGCTATAGTCTCGACACCTCACCTCACCCTTCATGCCAATCAAAAAACTGCAAGAGAATGTTACGCTGCAAGTTTAAAGATCCTTTCGCCGCCAACACCTACCCAGAGGGTCGAGGTTCATCATATAATCCTAGGTGATGACTTGGATCCCAGACCAAATGACAAACCTTAGGTGGAGCCAAAGGAAGAGGTGGTGCTATGTCAAGTGGGTTGGGAATGACAGAATACGCGATTGGGATCAACCTTGGGAGCGGAGGAAAAGAGCATCATCGCAATTGTTCTATTCAATAACACAGACTTATTCACATGGTCAGCGACCGACATGTCGGGTATAGACCCAAGAATAATTTGTCTCAAGTTATCGATCTGTAAGGAAGCTAGACCAATAGCCCAGAAGAAGAGATGGTTGGAGAGAAGGGACGTATAGCCGAGGAGGAAATCCGAAAACTTCTAGACGTTGGTTTTATCCGGGAAATGCATTACACTACGTGGCTAGCAAATATAGTCTTGTTGCAAAAGAATAACGGAAAATGGCGGATGTCCACCAATTATACTCATTTTAATAGAGTCTGCCCTAAGGATGCATACCCACTACCAATCATTAACCGACTGGTAGACGGGGCAGCCGGCCATAAAGTGTTGTGTTTTCTTTATGCATACTCTGGATGCAACCAAATACGCATGAATCCAATGGACCGAGAAAAGACAGCTTTCATTACCGACAGAGTCAACTTCTGTTACGAAGTCATGCCTTTCGGCCTAAAGAATGTCGAAGCAACCTATCAAAGGTTGATGGACCGAATGTTCCGTGAGCAGATTGGAAAAACTATGGAAGTATATGTTGATGACATAATCGTAAAATCCGATAGCATTGAGCAACATGCGAATGACCTAGCCGAGGTCTTCCAGCAGATAAGGAAGTATGACATGAGTCTTAACCCAGAGAAATGCGTGTTCATAGTGGAAGGGGGAAAGTTCCTTTGCTTTATGTTGCAAAGCCGAGGAATCGAGGCGAATCCTGACAAGTGTCAAGCCTTGGAAACTATGAGAAGTCTGGATAACCTGAAAGTGGTCCGGCGGCTGGTAGGGAGGTTGACATCATTGTCCAGGTTCATGCCCAGATTAGCGGATAAAATCATACCAATTTTGAAGCTAATGAAAAAAGCAGAGAGGTTCACATGGAACGAAAGTTGCGAAGAAGCTTTCGAAACCGTAAAGCGAACATTAGCACAACCACCCATTCTGAGCAAACCCACCCATGGGATGCCTTTGTTGCTCTACTTGGCCGCCTCACCGGAAGCCGTAACTGTCGTCATTGTACAAGGCAAAACAGAGCAAAAACCGATCTACTTCGTCAGTCGAGTGTTACAGGATGCCGAAACCAAATATCTACGTAGCTCTAGCTCTCGTTCATCCCTCCAGAAGACTCCGACACTATTTTCAAAGCCATGAGATCACAGTACGAACTGACTTCCCAATCAATAAGATATTACAGAGACCCAAGTTGGCTGGAAGGATGATTGGTTGGTCATTCGAATTATCCGAGTTCAGCATCAAGTATGAACAACAAGGGCCTATCAAGTCTCAATGCTTAGCAGACTTCACATCAGAGTTGCAACAATGCTGAGAACCCGAAATCACATGGACACTACATGTCGATGGCTTTTCGAGTAAGAAAGGAGGAGAAGCCAAAATCGTTCTAGAAGGACCGGAGAACATACAAATTGAGCAGTCTCTGTGTTTCGGGTTCCAAACATCCAACAATCAAGCAGAATATGAAGCACTCATGGTCGGATTATTGTTAACTAAGGACGTGGGAGCCCGAAAAGTAGAATGTAAGACAGATTCACAGCTTATGTTGGGACACATTAATGGAGACTACCAAATTAAAGATCCCCTGCTCCTGAAGTACTATCACAAAGTTAACATCATTAGCCAATTTCAAAGTGTCGTCGTAAGCCACGTGAAACGACAAGACAACCTCAGGGCCGACACCCTGTCAAAACTGGCTACCGCTAAGCCGAAAGGCCGACATGCCATCATCATCCAGCAAACCTTATCAACTCTGTCAGAGAATGCATGGTAACGGAGCAAAGAGAGGAAGATTGGGTATCCGACATGAATAAAGTAGTCAAAGACCGAGAAGAAGGGAAAGAAGTCATGACTTATCTCTCGCAAAAAAAGCTTCCCGTTTTGTCATAATAGGAGAAGATTTATATAAAAGGGGGTTCTCTACCCCACTACTCAAGTGTGTTTCGAAAGTACAGGCAGAATACGTTTTGCAAGAATTGCATTAGGGAGCATGCGACTTACATTCTGGAGCACGAACGATAGCAACCAGAGTCCTGAGGGTCGGATACTATTGGTCGACACTAAGAACTGATTGCGCTGATTTTGTGAAGAAATGCGTAAGTTGCCAAGAGCACGCTCCCTGGTCGTTTGCTCTATGGGGAATGGATGTGGGCCCCTTCCCGCCAACAATAGGACAAAGAAAGTCCTTGTTGATAGCAGTCGATTATTTTACAAAGTGGATAGAAGCAGAACCTCTCACGAGCATCACGGCTCGACAAGTCCAGAGTTTTGTATGGAAAGACATCGTTTGCAGGTTTGGAATTCCACACACCATCATCACGGATAATGGAAGGCAGTTCATAGATCAAAAGCTGGCCGAATTTTACGAAAGCTTAGGCATTCAACACAAAACAAGCTCCGTGGAACACCCGCAAACTGACGGCCAAGCTGAGTCTGCCAACAAAATTATCTTGAATGAATTAAAGAAAAGACTCGACAGTGCCAAAGGTAAGTGGGTATAAGAGCTCATAGAAGTTCTCTGGGCCTATTGGTGTACCCCCCATTCGACAACAGGGTAAACCGCATACAATCTCACTTACGGCACAGACGCCATGCTGCCAGTAGAAGTTGGAGAGCCGACAATTCGAAGGGGATTCTACTCCATGAGGAATGCTTGAGAACAGAGTTGGACCTACTCCATGAGTCGCGTAACAAGGCCAAGATAAGAGAAACAGCTTGTAAACAAAGAACTGCAAGAAGATACAATTCCAAAACTAAACCTATAGCATTCTAGGAAGGTGATTTGGTCTTGAGGATAAAAGGAGAAGATCGCAAGATCCCAGCGGAAGGAAAATTCAATGCAAATTGGGAAGTTCAATTCAAAGTCAAAGAAAACCTTTAGAACGGTGCGTATCGCTTAGCACAGTTGAATGGTCGTGAGGTTCCCAGGACGTGGAACGCCAGTCATTTGAAAATGTATTTTAGTTGATATGTATCATTGGTGTACTCTTTCCTACCTTCAATCTTTATTCCCAATGGTTTTTTTATTGAAGAAGGTTTTAACGAGGCACCACATTTAATGAAATCAGACTTACTAGCAATATATGAATCCCTGCAAAAGAAAACCTCTCGGCCAAGGAAGAATTCACCAAAGTGAATCCCTGCCGAGAGAACGATAGAAAACCTCTCGGCTAAGGAAGAATTCACTAAGTGAATCCCTGCCAAGAATACGATAGAAAACCTCTCGGCCAAGGAAGAATTCACCAATGTGAATCCCTGTCGAGGGAACGATAGAAAACCTCTCGGCTAAGGAAGAATTCACTATAGTGAACCCTTGCCGATGGTATCATAGAAAATCTCTCGGCTCAAACACAGCCAAAAGAAATTAGAAAAATATAAGCAACAATAAACATGTGTACGCTACCAAGAGATCAAGAGAGAAAAAGGGCAAAAAGTAATACTGAAAATTAAAATAACTTGTCATTTAATTGTATCCAAAAGAATCGGCAAGCCATATTGTCTACACAAAAAAGGGGTCACATGTTTACCAAACCAAAAAGTCAATCACATGACCCATACATAAAGAACAGACCTAGTTATCAGACTCTATGTGCTCAACCTCAGAAACTTTATGGGGAGCCGAGACCTCCACTTAAGTAAAGCTTGGAATCTGGTCTATCGGCATGAGCTGACCATCATAGAAGTCCTTGTCAACATCAAATTTCCCTTCGTCCAAGGAACATTGTAGAAGAAAGTCGCTTGTTGGAGAGCCTTCTTGAAGCCAAGCTCGTGTTCTTCCATAATGCTATCTTTGGCCACCTTTAGCTCCTTCAGCGGCTTATCTATCTTCTCTTTGGACCTATGGTTGGTCAAGGCCATATCCGAGAGACTCTCCTTCAGACCCCGGATCTCTTCATCCGCCTTTTCGGCAACCTCTCTCCCTGTCTTCTAAGCCAACTCACACCTTTCTTTCCATTTCTTCATCTCGGCCTCCAGACCTTGATTTCGAGCCGAGAGGTTGGCGTTCTCGGTCAGTGCTGACTGCAACTTGGCAATCGACTCGCCCAACTTGACTCGGAGACCCTCCGCTTCGACAGCATTCTTGTCCCTTTTCATTAAGTCTGATGTCATCCGTTTGCCGAGAACTAGAGTCCTGGAACACAACTCCAGAAATGCGTCGTGCATTTGGGAAGGACGCACTGAGAGGTACGCATCTTGTTGATAGGGGTTCAGCTTGACAGTGACCTTATCAGCCACCTTAAGCTCATGACCAAGGAAATCGGGGTCACTTGAACTCGAACCACCGGCCACTCGGCCTCTTTTGGGAGACTTCCCCGAGGAAGAACGTTCCCCGTGACGCCGAGAGGATTTGCCACAGCCTTTCCCATAATCCTTCTTCCTCTTCTTTGGGTTAGTAGGAGGACAATTGGTCTCAACAGCAGGCACCGTAGTGAGAGCAATAGTTACCTCTGCAATCGGCGTAGCAAACCCTCCCGACACTTCTCCTCCCTCGACCTTTCGTGCTTGCCTCTTCAAACGCAACTCTCGAAAATAATCCTTCTTCCCACCTAGCGGGACTAGACTTGCCATTATACCTACACAAAACGAAAGGATTAAGTCAATCATAGTCAGATAAGCATTAAGACGAGTAGAATCTCATACCGTCAATATCTACACATCTATCAGACGATAAGTAAGCACAGACGAGAGATCGGGTTGGAATCTTGCGTGGAAGTTGGTCCAATACCGACAACACTTCTAGGTCAACATCGATCATCAAGGACCTTGGCCATACATTGATGCGTGTTGGATCCTTCGTCCAATAGAAAAGGAAACCTGGGAGTTTTGTCGTCAAAGAAAAATGGTCAACCTTCCTCCTCAACGACAACTTTAAAGAAATCACCTTTAAAGTTCTTATAAGAAGTCGTGTAAGGAGCAAAGAAGTTATTTTTCGCTTGACCAACCAAAGACACCCAACCTATTCGGTCACCCGGCCTCGTACCAAAGAAGTGTAAAAAAGTCCTGGCAGTCGCCTTAACACTTAGCACCTCACACAACACCCTAAAAGCCTGGAGCGAAGCCCAACTATTCGGATGCAGTTGTGAATGTGCTACGTTTAAGATACGCAACACTTCCATGGTAAAAGCATCGAAAGGAAAACGGACATGGATATCCGAAATCAAACAAGAATAAAAGTAAAAGAAATCTTTGCGCTCTTTCCCCCTACCCAGACAAACGGTCTCGAACTCTCGACACTTACGGAGTGCGAAGGCACCGTTAGGCACACCTTCTAACACTATATCTACACTTTCCACAAAAGCTTTGAGCATAGAAACCTTTGTGAACTCCGAAAAAACCTCAACGGACTTTCTCATTGACCCACACATACTCGGCTTCTCGGGTTTCTTCACCCTCATACCCACTTGACGAAGACATCACCGGTTTCGTACGCTCTCGACTCAGAGGACCGGCTACATGAGAAGAACCCTCGACATTCTCGGCATCACTACAAACGACATTTGTGGCCAATGGCCCCCTCTTACTCACACCCAGACATGGACAAAAATAATCTAGTAACCTAAAGAGAAGACATCGTTACCTCCGAAAGACTCTTCACCCGATAGGTCAAGATTGCAAGGATCAATCACTCGACTCTCGAGCTTTTGGAGCTAGTTCACAGATCACACAGGAAAAAATGCCACACTATCACCACTATTTATAGGCAAGGAAAATCCAGAATCTGAATCGTCACAGCTATTCCCCACCGTTGGATCGACTCCCAATTAACGATCCAGATCACGCAAGATTCCCCCCTACATTGTACTACGCATACACGCCTTGAGTACAACGACCATCCCTCACTCACCCTCTCGGAATCATGGCTCACCACACGAAAGTCGTTGAGCTAGACACTCACATTAGCTACCGGCTATGCGACCTTATCGACCTCAGAAACCTTCCAAGGCAACACTACAAATTCATCAGACTCTACATTATGTTGACTACATTTGAGCTTGGGGGGCATATGTGCTACTGGATGGCCGAAAAACCGACTAGCCGACAAGTGTTACAGCCAAACACGTAATTAGACGTGAATAAACGAGATTAAACGCAAAGCATGGTTAAGGTGCAATTGGGCCTTCAACTAGACTTAAAAGCAGGCCCATAACAGCCAGAGCCCATCCAGAGCAGTATAAATAGCAGGAGAGGCACAACACCCAAGGTAACTATTCACTCCCTACTCATCTGGTACCTAACTCTCGAACTGATTTGATCGTCGGAGTGTCTTCGCAGGCACATCCCCCATCATGTTCAGATCAAAGGAGATCCAGCCGAGAGAAGCCTAACTGAAAGTCCAGAAAAACGAGAAGATTACAACAAGAAGAAGTGTTCTGTAGGATTCTAGCTTTGTAGGAACACTATGCATAATTATAATGGAAACATGACACTAATTATGAAACATCCAAGTAATTTTCACACAGCAAAAAGATTAAAGAAAATCAAGCATTAAGCCAATCCCAGATCCATGCGCAATAAAATGTCATATTTTAGAAATCTTATCAAGGTACAAGCGTGATGTTATATATTCATCCCTTATGGGTATCAATAATTCAGAAGGTCTGCACACAGCTCTTGTATTTATTTTTGGTACAATACTTTCCTAATCGAGTCTCGAGATGTGCTAAACACAAGCTATCAAGACCAAAATCCTTCGACACATCACCATCCATTGTCACATGGACGGTGTCAAAGGTATGTTTCTCAAAATAGAAGTGTCAACCAAACGTTTTCCATTCTAAAACATAAAATAATATATACACATGCAAAACAGGCAATTAGTGCACAACACATGTTTGTTTGTTTGCAATATTTGGGGTCGATATTAATTGCTTCGTATCGGAGGAATATTTCTATAGCACCACCAGGAAGGAGCGGTGAGCCAGGTGTATGCCCATATATCTATATCACCATAGAAGCAAAAGGGCTCACTGTCCTTCTTGCCAAGAGTGAAAATGCCCCACTTGTTTACGTCGGTCCCGTTGAATATACCTTTTAAATGATCGTTGCAGAAGTAAATGTTGTTTCTAATTCCCACTCCAAGTTCCTTTGCAGAGAAGGATGTTGAGCAACATTTCCCCAAAAATAACATTTGATCCCCCAAATCCTCAACCTTCTTCCATGATAACTGACAAAAGTCCAATGCATATACCTCAAATTTTTGGGTCTCAAGC
>Ga0123342_1005329_pt1 | contig 18752 bp, 12 predicted proteins | sample Turbeawhitnodule_FD_89960 | JGI IMG/M metagenome (GOLD analysis project Ga0123342, IMG submission 89960) | Root nodule microbial communities of legume samples collected from Mexico - Turtle bean Mexico white nodule | ecosystem: Host-associated > Plants > Roots > Nodule | place: Mexico: Nepantla...
AAGATAAGATCGAGCGGTCTCTGCTCCTCTCTAACTCAGAGGAGAAGCGGAACTGTCTATGGACTGCCTTGCTTGATCATCCTATCAGTCATGGTAACGAATTGAGTATCTCTGGTAGCTGGTGATGTTTTTATGGGAACACTTTAACTTAATGCACTAATGTTTATAAATTATCTTCCAAACACTACTTGCCAAGCCTGAGTCAAACATATCATTATTTATTACTCTCACAACAAAGAGCATATGACATGCTTCATATATATGTATTGCAGCATATGAAGAAAGTCAATTTACTGAGCGGATTGGCCTCCGCCGAATGAAAGTTGAATCTTCTATAACTCTTTTCTAAAGTATATAAACATAGGCTCTTGAGTTAAAGGTATTGAGAGTTCAAAGCAAAGAGTTTTGAATAGTAAGTTCAGACCATCTAGACTCAAGAGAGGTTGAATTACAAAGTCATATATTACATCATAAGACCAGGCCTCAAGGCTGAAATAAAGACAAACTTTGAAGGAAATGATCAAAAGTCTAAGCTGACCAACAACATTCAGGGGTCCATGTTTGTTGTTCTTTTATCTTCTCATTTGTGTGATTCAGTGTAAGATTTACTATGAGTTTCTAAACTTATCCTACTGAAATTGAAAAACAATGTGATATTTTTTAAGTTATTGTTTTTTATGAATACATATTTTTATTTGAGATTATAATGAATGCTTAATGATGAGAAACATCCATTGATTGTCTTTGGAGCATTGATTGTCTTTGGAGCATGAGAAACATTTCATTTACCTCAACATTGTCATAATTTATGACATTTTTTTGTCATAATTATATGAAACATAGTCATATTTTAAATACATATATATGCTATTTTTATGTTTGTAATTTATCGTGAAATATATTAACCATTAAAGAGTACTCATTCATTCTCCGTGCACATAGATGTACTCATTGGCCAACTATCAATATATATGCTGCACGTTTACTGATAATTTTTTTAATTAAAGTAATATCATTAAATATAATTACATTTTTAACCATCTAACTTTTTTATTTCTTAAATAAAGTTTAAATTTATAAATTAATTATTTTAACTGATCTTGATTAAATGATTTTTCTTTTTATATAGAGATAACGTTTTAAGAATATAAGACAATATTAATTATTATTTTATTAGTTATATCTTGGAAGATTATATTTTTTTTATCTAATGTCAGCTCTTATTTTAGTGATAATTTCGTCAATTATTTATATTGGTTGAACTGTGGTTTTAAGTTATCTTATCATGTTAGCTAAATCATAAATATTTTTATCGAAACACTTTACTTAATGGAGACACATTTCTAAGCTATCTTTCAAACACTACCCGTGAAGTCTGAGCCAAACTCTTCATTATTTATTATTTTCATAACAAAGAGCATATGACATGTTTTATTTGTGTATGAGATCTCACATCGACAATATATAAAGTCAATTTATAGTATATAAGTGATGTAAACTTCATTTTACAAATCAGTTTTGTATGGTCGAGTTATACTTAAAGTTCATCTCTTAATATGATATCAGAGCTTAAAGCATTGTTGTGCACTCTATTTTTGTTCCTCTCTTTATAAATGAAAAATTAACACAGTTTGGTGACAATATGATTTTTAAAAGAAATAAATTTGTATATTTGATCTTTGTAACTTGCCAAATCTTCCTCTCAAGTGTTTATTACTCTTCCTTCTAAAATTCTACTTGTATGTTCTCTAAAGAGTGGTCATCCTTAGCTTGATCTTTTTCTTCTCCAAGATGCTACCTAGCAATGCTAGTCAATCTTTTCCAAACATCACAACTAAGAAATAATTTTCATCTCAAGAAGTCAATAAAATTCAAAAATCAAGAAAATCTCAAAATTAATAAAGTTAAACTATACATGAGACAAACTCAAAGATTATCCAAAAATTCAAGACAAATAAGAAATTAAGAGTTATAAAGAAAGTAGGCACACAAATGAATTCCAAAGAATGGTTCTAGAATGGATTAAGAAAACAAAAATTAAAGAATATAATTTTTTCAAGGAAAATTCTCCCAGCATCTCCGTACATTCTTCCTGCACCTCCATAATTTTTTTAATTCCAACAACACCCTTTTGAGTATGTTGGAGAGTGTGGTGTCTCTTCTTCATTTTCAAGTGGTGGTGGCTGCTAGCTAGTGGTGGTCGGTGGTGAATGTTGGTAGTTGAGGTAAGTTTTGTGGTATTTTTTCTGTTAATGACTGTGTTTTCGTTCGCTTATTTTTTTCATTTTTTCGGAAGACACAAAACCAAAAAAAAAAACCAGCAAAGTGCAAAAATCAAGTACAAAACTAAACTAAATTATCTTCGCATTGGGAAACATCGAATACAACAAATCTTTTTGTTAACCCTCTCACACACGCTCTAATGATGAAATTGCCTTCTCAAACACTGCTACTAGAGAAGAATAGAATTATTGCAGCTTGAACAGAGGTATGAAAATGTAGAGATACAATTGAGGTTGTTTAAAAATGTGTTGCCTTGTTTCACTTCGAGTTATTTAAAATTTTTAAAAAGGTTAAAACCGACTTTTTACCATTAATATGGAGGTGGAGAGAGAATTTGTCATCTTCAATGGTGCATAAAACCCAAAAGATTCTGACCCAATATGGTGTGGCCCAAAGAATTCAATTCAGCAAAAAATGGAAGGCAATTACTTCCTGCACCTGATCATTTGCTTCTTGCACCCGACGAAGTTTTCAAAATCCAACTATGCCCTTGTCTTCTTTAGTTTGAAAAGCTGTGAAGGTTTATTTTGAAAAGCTGTGAAAGGTGCGGAGAAAGTTGGTTTTGCTCTTTGGTGGTGCTTTGAGTTGTGTAGGAGGTGGATTTACGGTGGTGGTGGACGGGGTCGTTTGCACTTTGACATTTTTGTGAGGTAAGAACAGATTTAAGCTTTTTTTACGCATTTTGTTCGAGCTCAGGTAGTGACGGATACCGATATCCGGAAGTCTTCTTTTAACCTTACGGATGCAAGCGTTTGTAAGTCAGTAACATTTTCTACACCATATCACTGCATTACGGATATAATTATCCGGAATTTATTTTTGTATTATGGATTTAAATATTCTTAGCTGTTTTTTGAATTATGGATATCCATATCCGTAGTTGTTTTTTGAATTATGGATATCCATACCCGGAATAGTTTACTATGTTCTGGATGTAGGAATGCGGAAGTGTATGTTTTGACTTATGAATTTCTGTATCCGCAAGCTAAGTAAATTTTTTTTCCACCGTTGTGAATGGATACACAAGACTCATGGGAATTTCATGAGAGATTGATGTGTGTGATGGATTAGACGATGTTGATATGGAGCAGTCAATAACTTACAATGCGTTAGATAATGAAGATATGACACATAAGTGTAGTGAGACATTTACTACAAATGAGGTAAGGTAAATGTTGGGGTTTTGAATGTTATTGTTTATGAATGATTTTAAAATTTGGCTTATGTTATTGTAGGTATTTCGTGATCGAGATGAGCTGTTAGACTGGGCGAGAAGTGTTGGTTATAGTTATGGGTTTGTTATTATTATATTAAGGTCAGATACATGGACGGGCCAACGAGGAAGGATGACATTCGTATTATTAGGTTGTGAGAGAGGAGGTAAATACAAGTGATATAAAAAAGACGTAGATACAAGTGGAACGAGAAGTAGGAAGTGTGAGTGTCCTTTCAGATTGCGAGGCAAACCAGTCAAAGGTGGTCAAGGGTGGATGGTTGAATTAATTTGTGGATCTCACAATCATGATTTGGCGGAGACAATGGTAAGTCATCCGTATGCTGGAAGGTTAAGTGTAGAGGAAAAGGTTATGGTGGAGGATATGACTAAAACTTCAGTGAAGGCAAGAAATAGTTTACTAACAATGAAAGAGAGAAATGAGAAGAATGTGACGACAATAAAGCAAGTTTATAATGCAATGTGTGTTCACCGAAGATCAGAATGAGATAGCCTTTCCAGAGAAGACATCTATTAACGCACCACATGCTAAGGTGAAAATAAAAGGTGTTGTAAAGATGGCTCTTCCTACGAAATTCATGAGATCAACTAAGCGAATGCCTTCTTATTTTGAACATGTGGATTTGTTACACTCGCAAGAGGATAGTTGTTCGACTAAAAAAATCTATGGAAGGACACTTACCACAAATTCTACTACCAAAATCCATTCCTTTCTTTGATCAGTTCCCTGCAGGGCATCATCCATACATTCTTGATGTTGTGGACGTTAAGGCTGATGGCCATTGTGGGTACCGTGCTGTTGTTGCCAAATTGGGCATGGGAGAGGAGTCATGGGCTGTTGTTCGAATGAATTTGTTAAAAGAACTAAGTGAATGGAGACAAGAATATGTTGAACTGTTTGATGGTGATGAACGATATGAATACTTGAAGAAGTCACTTCTAGTTGACCACATGTCTATGGTACGAATGGCTAAGACCCTTTCATTTGTACTTTGCATTTCACCATTTAACTTTGTTCCTCAATTGAACTTGCAGGCAGGAACAGATAAGTGGATGACAATTCCAGACATGGAATACGTTATTGCTAATCGGTACAATGCTATTTTGGTTTCATTGTCCATGATACAATCATTGACTATTTTTCTATTAAGAACCCAACCTCCAAGTAACTTTACTCAACACCGAATCATTGCAATTGGGCACGTTCATGGAAATTATTTTGTCCAGGTATACCCAAAATATATTAAAATGTAAAGTCACTAATAGTGCTAACTTAAAATTTATGTAACTTATATTTATTACTTTTATAGGTGAAGCTGAAAGCTGGTTGTCCTATTCCACCTACAGATATATTGTGGGCATCACATTGTTATTCTACAACCCAATCTTGGTCAACATACTACACTAGCCATATGCAAGTTTACACACAAATAATGTCCATTAGATGATATTTCTAATCTTAAACATTTGTAATAGATAACTAATGTTTTTGTTTTGGGATGTTTTAATATATGTATTGACTACATTTGTGATGCATTTATGCGTGCTGAAACATGTATCCTATACACACAATGGTGCCTACGGATGACAATATCCAGAACACGTTGTTTTTTTTTTTGTGGATGAGAATATTCGAAACCCATATTGGTGCCTATGGATGGATTTATCCGTAACCCAATATTGGTACCTATGGATGGATTTATCCGTAACCCAATATTGGTGCCTATGGATGGATTTATCCGTAATCTAATATTGGTGCATATGGATAAAAAAATCTGGAAGTCATACAGCTGCTTATGGATGGAAAAATCCATAAGTCATAAACATGTCTATGGATGGAAAAATCCGAAAGTCAATCAGGTGCCTATGGATGTCAATATCCGGAACATTTAAGTGTTAATAGTTAAAAGCAGTACATGATTTTTTTAAATGCTCAGAACTTAACAATACTAAAATCCACATTCAATAATATTATAGATAAGGTTCAAATACGTCATCATTATCCCTAATACATGCTCAATCAATAATATAGATAAGGTTTAAATACATAAAAAAGAATCCTAATACATTATCCCTAATACATGCTCAATCATTCCTACGTGAATGTCTCCTGACATATACAACCCTATCATCAGTCACTCCTCGTGCTAACATAATGGTTGATTGTATGCCTTCCCAAACAGGGTTGCCCTCCACGACATCACCTTGATTAAGTAATGGTTGAAATGTCTGTGTAATTCTACGACAAATACCCTACAAGCATGAATGTCATAGTATTAGAAAAAGATAACACAAATTAATACGTTAATAAAGTTACAAGCATACCAGAGCAAGATGTGACTCCTCAGGATGTGCTTCGTGCCCACGTGCATCTGAGGGTACCAATAGAGGACGCTCATCATCCTCTGCATGAATCACATATGGATGTGATACAGATCTAAACCAAGACATGTACTCTTCAACACAAGCGCCAGGATAAGGTGCTTTGGCCATATCATTTATGATATAATCAATAATGTAACCATCAACGGTTCTTTTCATCTATATCTGGATCACCATGTCTAAGTACAGATGGGTTGCGAGGGATGATCTGTGTATATCCATACTGATGCAAAACACGTTCTGGCATGTGCAATTGTGTCCAATTTCCAAGCCTCAAATAACCAGAGAATAAGGAAATATACTCGAATGGACGTTCTTCCCTATGCTCGTCATATGGACAAAACCAAATTGAAGCTGGTGTCAATGTATCTAACTGTGATCGAACAACAACAATTAAAGTACCTTTTCCTGCATCATACATCCTACATCGAGGTTGGTCTTCAAAATACAGTGGTTGCATACGTCTCATCCCTATAGACGAGAAGTGCTCATAAATCCACCCCTGCAACAATGTCGCATAACCAGCTAGTTGCTTAGTGTTTGCATAACTACAATCTCCTAGTTGCTCATACATGTGAGTTAATGCAGCTCCCGCCCAAGAATATCCCTCGGTCAACCTCAAATCAACAAAATATCCAAGATAAAACACACTAACTGATGTAGCACTTTTGTCAATGAATATAGTGCAACCGACAAGGTGAAGTAAGTAAGCTCTAGCAGCCACAGTCCACTGCTTCCTTGAGCATGCATCTTCGTACACATCTCTTAACCAACTCAGGTGCACATGAGTTCCTCAGTAATATCTTGTTTCTTCAAATGCATTTCCACGATCAACACAGAGAGCTTGTACCAATAAATCAATCATCGAATCTGCATCTAAGGTTTCATGCGTGTAAAATTGACCGACAATGGGTAAATGCAACAAATTTGACACATCATCAAGAGTGATGGTCATCTCCCCAATCGGTAAATGAAAGCTGTTAGTCTCTGCATGCCACCTCTCTATAAAATCACACAACACTCCTCGGTCTAAAACCTCATAACTAGCCTGAAGCAGACCTCCTAAGCCACACATTTCTACAACAGCCTCTATGCGCTCTTGAGGTGCTCCTAACTTATTTATCTTCCTCCCATGTGAAACGATCTTCAGCTCACCAAGATCCTACAATTATCAACATATATCATCAATAAATACATACATACCAGATACAAGAAATTAATTTTCATTATTTACCAAACCATCCCATAACTGTCTGGCTACATGATGTTCACAATTAATTAGTAACGACTTATCCACTGGCCCTCCTGGATAGCCTTCATCATCAATTTCAAGTTCTTCTCCTTCAATATAATCTTCAAAGTGTTCATTTGAAACCGAAGTACTAGGACCACCCCGTCTTCTTCTCACCGATGCAGTTGGTCGCACACGATCCATATTAGAACTTCCTCCACCTCTAGTCCTCACCATCTTACTTTTCATAAAAATAACATTCAATCCAAAATTACAATGGAACACATATAGTATAAAAGAACAATCCAAAAATAACATATTGTTGCGCTAACTACCTAACACAAATACGGATATTAATATCCAGAATAAATTCACACAACTTACGGACGAAGTCATCCGCACAACAATTACAAATACCGAATAAAAATATCTGCAAGTCAAATATGACTTCCACACAAAAATATTCGGAAGGCAAACACTATGATTACACATAAATTTATCCGCAAGTCAAACTATAAATCCGAACAAAAATATTCGGAAGTCACTTACCTTGTCTTCTCCGACGTTCGCTCCGGGGTTGCTCTTCGTTCAAGGGCTCCTTCACCGTGGCAGCTGCTGCTCTGCCACCGAAATCGAATGGAACAACGACTGCGTTGTGGTTCCCTGCCAAAACGAAGAGGAAGACGATGTAGATGACTCACTGCGGTTGTGAGTTGGGTGCAGATGACTCCGAGCGGCTGAGGGTTGGGTGCAGGTCTCTAATTGCATTGGGTGCACATACCTCACTTGACCTAATCTAAAATTCATTAAGGGCAGTTTTGTCATTTCAAGTCTACGATCGGGTGCCAGTTTGAATTGATCAGGTGCAGGGAGAATGTGCCAAAATGGAATGGCACATATGGACTCCACCAGGTGCTGATCTTTTTTTTTCATGTGCAGAATTTATATCAATCCAATGTTTGTAGGTCCCAACATTTGTTAATCACATAGTGAACTCCTGTACTCCATTTCTCACGCCAACACTGTCAACCTTTTATTCAAAAATGGAGAATTCACTACATATTGATTACTATTGTTACGTGCCATAATTCTCCAATTTCAAAAATCAGCAATTCAACAATGAATTTCTTAAATGCACTATTGAAAACATTATGTTCATGTTTTGCACAATACCATAATCACCACATTTTTAACCAAATTGCATTTTATTTTGCACTCACTAGTGTGCACCAATACTTTGCTCATGGGGTAATTTAATTTGCTAAATTAAAATTGTATTGTTTTCTAACAGTAAATTTCATTCCTGCCAAAGCACTTTTTCAATTTGTTCAAGAAAATTGTACCAATTTGCTTTAGACTTTTTGCACTTCAATACAAAAAATTAATCCAAATTTATGAACCACACTGCACTAGAATTGATCATCCATTTCAAACAATCAAATGGTGATTCTACTGAAAATTGCACAACTGAACCAGTTCACACTAACCACACCAAGAAGCAAAACAAAAACATAAAAACAATTGTTGACGCTAGACTTTTGTTTGATGATTTCAGGTACAAATTTTTTAACTGCTCGGAAATACTGCCCCAATTTTCTACTGGCACGAGTTTGCAAATTGAATCAGCAAATTCAAAACACAAATTAAGACATCAATGCAAAGAATAACAAGATGTTTGTACTATAATTTTTCAAACAATTAGCGGTCACTATTAATGCATTAAACTGATTATCACCAAAATTTTGCTCACGCATCAATTCAATTCACAGAAATTATTACTTCCATCACCATAATTTTTGTTTCCAAACTCACCACAAATTGAATCACAATGATTTCAAGAAAGAACAACAAAACAACACCTGTGAAAATTGCACCTGTAAAAACTGACAAATGAAGAATTGCAACCTGTAAAATCTGACAAATGAAGAATTGCATTCCAAATACATGAAGATTCACGCTCCTCTTAAACACCTCCACTAAATCACCAACGATCCAATCAAAATTTTCCATCAATCGCCAAAATTAATTCGCAATGACTTGCTGCTTCAAATGAAGAAGAATAAAAGATACTTTGTGATTGTAAGATCAATCTCTGCGCCAATTTCAACTCTAAACAGAAAGCACTAATTAAACTCAAACAATCTAGTTTTCAAGAGCGTATTCACCAATTCCACCAAAATTGTTCTTCGCGCAATCTTCAAACTATCTTTGAACGAGAAATTAGCAATTTATGTTGAAATCACAGAGTTTCCTTGAACAATTTTGATTACAATTTCATGCATCAATTCAACGATATTCACTGAAACGAATTATGTGATTTTATTTCAAATGTAAAAGAGGAACGTACATGAAAACACAAACAAAAATTTCACGAGAATCTGAAGAAAAAAAAAACAATTCAGATTCATGTGCACCTCTGGATTTTCTATTCGCACCAACAATCTCATGAAACAGATTTGTTTAATATTTTCTCCTCTGGATTTTCTATTTGCACCTCAGAAATATTTTTGAAAATTTTTGAGAATTTTTGAAAAATTATAATTTTTGGAGAAGATGATAATGGAAACCTAACTTTAAAAAAAATTGCTAATGATCTAATAAGAATTTATGAACTCAAAAACGAAAAACAAAAAGCCTTTAAGAGCTATAATATGTGAAGAAATTTAAAAAAAAAAAATCAAAAAATTTAACTAATGGGGTTTATGACAATTTTTGGATTAAACATATATGATTTTACAATTAAAAGAATATAAGAAAATTTCACAAAAAAGTTTGAAAGAACACATGAATATAAATATAAGAACACCTAAAAGCATATACATAAAGGTTCAAGTAAGAAAAATGAATTTGAACCAAACAAAAAGACAAACAACAAAAAATCAATCGGTAAACATTTAAGACAATTAAGAAAAATATAAACAACACAAAAATTAGATTTTTTGTTTTTTTGAAAAAGACTCTACTTATCTTTTAAACCAAAGCTCTTGTTACCAAATGATGTAATCCGGCTTTGCATCTCATGTGTAGATCATCTTCTTTGTTGTTTTGATTTGAATATCTACTACAAAAGATGAATGATATTGTAGAAGTATGAAGAATTGTAAATTTTTTTGAAAGGGATGGAAATTATAACGGTGAATGTTAGTGAGGTTAAGCCAACACATAGTTTCTATAATGATGTTGGACCAACACTACTAAGAGGAGTCTTAAACATTGTCTAGCAAGAAGATAACTCAATAAAGAACTTTGAACAAGTAAAAATGTCTCACAAATTGGACACCATTTCATTATTCAAATCAATCAACTTAAATAATAGAATATTGTATAAATCAAACCGAAGAGGTCTGCATAAAAATATTTGTATCCAGAAAAAATCCAAGAATTCCTTTGAATTTTTGGGTTTGAAAAAGTGCGGATTTTTAAGAAAATAAATCTTATGATATGTTGGGAATCTCTTATGATAGCATCCGCATCTAAGACGTATTTTAATGCCCAAAAATTGGATAGGATGGCCTTTGTGTACAGATTATATCACTCAAAGTTTTTATGAAATACAAGATGCTCACTAAATGATAAAATAAGAAACTAATCCAAACTTTAGCATTAAAAACATGTACAAGAAACTCCTATTTATAGGAGAAAGTCTTTCAAAACCTCTCAAATGAGAGTGTGACAAGTATCACCACCTTATTGGTGCAAATCCTCTCCATTAGGAGAGTGAAAAGTGACATGCCTTCATTGGAGTAAAATGAGGACATGTGGACTTTCATGTCTCCTTTTCCTACATTTCTATTTGCATCCTTCTTTTACTATTTTACACCCTACTCTGTTTTTTTTATTTACACTATTCTTTATTTTGGCCCAAAATACAACCCAATAAATCATAATTACTCTATACAATTTTTACAAGGCAAAAAAGAAGAAAAAAAAATTAAAATCTTTTTATTAAAGCTCGATATTTGTCTATCTTCGTAGCCGAAAGTTTCGAGGCTGTATATTTTCATCACATAGTTGTATACATCATACACCTTTTCCACCTCCCTCTAAGAGTCCAAGGAACCACATCAATAGAAGAAAAATCTTGACATAGAAAAGTAGAATCACTCTCCAACCAAATCTTTTTGAACCCAACACTTTGAACATGTTCAGTGGAAAGAGTAACCCCCATGGCCTCGACATACAAGGCACTGTGATTCCCCAAAAAAGCATAAAGACCACCAATAGTAGGGTCTAGAGACTCCCGATGAGCATTGTTAGTGTTCACTTTAATCTAGCCTACATCAGGGAATTCCCAATACATTTGCACCAGAACAAACTAGGTTTGGTTCTAATACCAAAAAACTTCAATATAGAGAAGTCATCGATAAGATTAGACATACATTTTTAGGCATATTATCTTAAATCTGAATGTAATCCTTAACCATGTTAATGGACGTAACCATATTGAAGCACAATTAAAATCTAGTATGACCTCTCATCCTCCATAATATTTCAAAGAGAAAAGATGATAACAATAAGCTTAATTTACTCAATAATAGAGCTACCGAGAAACTTAAAAAGTAATAAAACTAGAACATGAAAAATTATTAAGAAAATGGAAAATATTCTAAAGCCAGAATCAAATCAAATAAACAGAAGGACAACTAAAAAACAGATGATCAATATTCTCCTCTTGCTCCCTACATATAGAGCACATTGAGCATAAAACAACACCTTTTTTCTGAACCTCGTTATCAGTAAGAAGCCTATCAACACCCGATTTCGTTCGAGTATTTAAAATTTTGTTGCTAATAAAGAAATAATAAAAATGATAAATAAAAAGTATATACTTTTAAAAAAAAAATTCTTGAAAAAAATCATCAAAAAGTCAAAAAAAGATTATTTAGTTTTGAAAAACAAAAAAAAAATCTCTATTACTATTTACACTTTGCGCGTCCTTTTTCTTTCACTTCCCTTTTTACCCTTAGCCCATCTCAGTTCTTTCTTTCCACACCCCACCCCCTGTCACTCTTTACGCACCTTCTAGCCCATCTCACTCTTTTCCTAGCCCCAGTCCTTTGCTTCTCTCCACACCCCCTAACCCATCTCATTCTCTACCTTTCACACCCCTGTCTTTCTCAACCCTTGTTTCAACAAACTCCTTTTTTCTCCACTTATCTCTTTTCTCTTCCCTGATCTCTCTTATCGCCACTTATCTCACCTTCTTTTTCTTATTTTAACTTCTCTCACATTAACCCATCACCTTTAAAAGGAAATCAACACACTCTCACTTGAGGACACTCATTCACGCTTCTCCTCACTCAATCTGATTCTTTCTCACACACTATAACTCTCATTCACATTTAGTTCTTTTTCTCTCTCTCTCATTCACTCACTCATTTAGGATTTTCCAGCAACTCTTCATCTCTCTCCACCTTTGCCCTCACTACCACACCTCTCACCGCACCACTCCACCAACGACAAACGTTGCAGCAGTCCTGCCACCAGTTATCCCATCAGTCGACGCCCAGAGCACACACCACCATGCATACTCCTCCACGCACCGCACACCAGTGCCGCCCCACGCACCCAGCAGCTGCTCCAGCCGTCGCCCCAACCTCAAACAAATCTAAAAAAATGGCATTGGAGAATTCGAATACAACAAACATTTTTGTCACCCTCTCACACACGTTCAAATAATGAAATTACTCTCTCAAAATGTTGTATCTGGAAAGGAGGTATGTGGTGCAAGGTGCAGCTGAAGTCATTTCAAACTGTGAGGTTATGTTTTAAAAAAAAAAACTAAAAAGGTAAAATTGACTTTTCCTAATTAATAGTATGTGAGGGAAAGGTATGGAGTGGAGGAAGAATTTATCTTAAAAAGAAGAATTTGGGCCCATTCTGCTGCCCAAACTACCTTTTTCTCGTTCCACCACTCTTTTACCGTCGCACCTCCTCTTGTTTTAAAAAAGAATATAGTCCCATTTCGTTGACCAAATTACCCTTTACCTTGTTGCATCCATCTTTAACCTTCACACCTCCTCTTATTTTAAAAAATATGGCCCAATTCCGCTAGCCCAACTACCCTTTGACTTGTGCACCCCTCTTTTACCTACATAATCCCTCTCATTTTAAAAATATTTAATAAAAAATTGTAAAAGTAGAAACAAATAGTTTTGACATTAAAAAAACCAAAAAATATAAAATTTCAAAAAATAAAATTAACAACAAATAATCTTTTAAACCAGAAATACGTGATCCCTATTTTTCTGTTATGAACAGAAATAGGTATGAGAAAGGTCCATCATTGTCGGGTTCACTTTTTTAAAAATCTTGTTTCACTTTTTTCAAAAAGCCCAACTCACACTAACACAACCTTTTTCAACTAGTATAACATTTAGAACTACGTGAACCCTGATTTTCCATTGTGAATGGAAATATATAGGATCAATTAATCCTTATCGGACCCAAATAAAAACCTTTCAAAATATTTCTTTATTTTGAAAATATATTTTGTTTCTTTATTATGGGGAAATGTTCTAAGCAACCACACTTGTTTTGCACCTTCAATTAAAGGTATCATCTTCGGACAGACATTGTAGAGTGCTAATACCTTCACAAGATGTAATAAACTCTAGGACCCAATCCATTTTCGCAGACCATCATTTTCTGATTTTTCTGTAGTTTTTCATAATAAACTATGGTGGCGACTTCATCTCTATTTTTTCAAAAACCAATTAAATATTTCGTTTTCTCTTCGTGACCCTAGTTGCGACAAAGCCTCTTATGAAGTACCTTCCAAAGCACTAAAGATTTAGTAGGAGGAATGAAACTAGAACAAATTAACTTCCCTTGTCACAAGAAGAAGATAAAAAAATCCCTAACAACTTTTTGATTAAGAACTCCACTGTCCTCCATCCTCCAATTAGGAACATCAGGCAAATATGAGAGCATTATATGATTAATAAAATGAATATTAGGATGTCTACATATATATATAGAGAAAGATCTTAACTAGTGTCATTCCAACCATCAACAACAGTAGAGGTAAGACCAATTCTTTAAAGATAAGACACCTTAGTAATAAAGAAAATGCATTTAGAAGAAAAAATCATTTCATGTAATAATATCATAATATTCATTAATGTCAAGCCAAATAGACAAAATTTCAAATACTTAGATTTCAAGAATTTGGCACGTATAATAATAGACCAAGACATATTACTCTAGGCAAAATCCAAAGTTAACGAGAAGAGATGATCTTTGTGTTTTCACTTGCAAATTAAGTAAACCCCTATCCTTCTTAGAACTACAAACAAAATTCCATTTAATAGTAACCAAACATGCCTTATTAATATCCTCAATCCAAATAAAATTTCTAATCCATCTGTTAACATCTTTTATAAGAATAAGAGGCCATCCATAAATTTAAAAATGGTATACCATAATACCAAAATATAGAGTTAACTAATTAAATCATCCCCATCATGCTTAAACTTTTACCTTTTCAAGTGGCTAATTTAGTTTTAACCTTATCAGCCAAAGACTGAAAATAACGAGACTTAGGATCACCAACAAAGATCAGAACACCAAGATAATTTAAAGGAATAGAACCCAAAAGAAAAGTGAAAAGAAAAGTGAAATCCAAAACTGAATCAATCAAGTTCTTTCAAAAGAAAATTGGTTTTCAAAGTAGTGAAAAATAACCTGTTGATTTATCGTTTCAATCAGTTGTTTTACACTTAGTGGATTTGAAAAAGCTGAAATTGGCTAACCTTACAGTCAAGGCCAATTCAATCGATTGAATTGAGCTTTCAATTGATTGTTTTTTAAAAATCTTAATTGAATTGGTAAAGTCTGGTAAAACAATTTTGTTTCTTGGGTGATTTGATTGCTTCTTCTGTGCTTCTTCATTAATCTCCATTCTTGTCCACTATTTTTGAAAATCTTTCATTAAACAATTCAACCCCTCTTGTTTAAAGCCTTTAATTCTAACAATTGGCATCAAGAGCTAGGGGCTTAAAAGTCACTCAAGTTTTGATTCAAAAATCTCTTTTACATGGCTGATAAACTACCATTTGGGGAGGGTGCTTCTATTAATAGACCACCTCTGTTTTGTGGTGTAAACTATCAACTCTAAAAGATTATAATAAATTTTTTTGTTAAATCTATGGTAGAAAAATCTGGGATGCTATTACAAATGGTCTTTTGATTCTTATGCTTGAGAAAGATAAAGTTTTCTCTGAAAAACCTTGGTTCCAATGGACTAAGAGTGAAAGTAAAAAGGTTCAACTTGATTGTATTTCCAAATAATATTATTACATCTACTCTTGATACTAATGAGCTTTTCAGTTTCAAAGTGTGTTTCAGCAAAGGATATGTGGGATACTCTTGAAAGCACTCATGAAGACTCAAGTGGAATTGTTTAGCAAGACAATGACATGTCTTCTTCTGGCTCATCTTCAGAAGTTACAAAAGTCAATTTGTGTTTGATGGCAAAGGAAGAATCTACATCAAGCAATGTAAGTTCAAACTCTTCCATTAATGATGAAAATTACTATCAACTTCTAGAGTCCTTTAAAGAGACTCATGAAGAAGCTTAAAGATTGACCCTTTTGAACAATCGGTTGAAAAGTCAAAACAATTGGTTGGAAAATAGAGTCAAGATCTTGGACGAAGAGTTAAACAATTCAAAAACTGATTTACAAAAACTCTTCTTGTGAGTGTGACTCAAGCTTTGGTAAAAACTGTGAATCTCTTGAAAATAAGATTCATTATCTTATGAAAACTGTGGATAAACTTTCAAAAGGAAAATCCAACTTTGAGACTGTATTAACATCTCAAAATTGTGTCTTTGGAAAATCTGGACTTGGTTTTAATCCACAAAGCAAGAATAGTGGCATTTCAAAACCTTTTTCAACCATTCTAGAAAAACAACCGATTGAGAAGTCGAAACAATCGATTGTTTCTTTTTTTTATTGTATGAGAAAAGGCCATTCTATTAGGTTCTGTAAAGTGAGAAAAGTTTTTTTCCCAGGGGTATTTTAAAGTGGGTTCCTAAGAATCTTAAGGGCTTTTATGACCAAATTAACTCCTATGGACCCAAATTTGTAAGGGGACCAAATCTTGGTGCTTGATCTTATTCTTTTGTGGGTTATCTAAAAGAATTCAGAATCCTTGAGCTAGAGTATCAAGTGTGAAAGAAAGGATTTAAAATGGAATTCTTGTTGCAGATCTTATTTGTATTTCGATTGCTTAAATGCCAAGTGAATCTCTTTAATCATGTACCATAGCTATTTGATAGTAAAACCTTCTCTAAAGAATAAGAGTTTTCTTTTAAAATGATGTTTTCCTTCACATGATTATGAATGATCTCATTAGATGTCTTTAAATACAAAATCACTAATCTATGGAAAGGTAGTATGTATTTCTATTATGATTCTTCTGTGCCAATAATCCTTGGCTTGTGAAATGTCTTAATTGCTGTTAGAGAAAAACAACTGATTATTTTCACAAAACAACCAATTGTTTCCCCTTTAACAACATTGCATTAAATTGGATTCAATTCTCTATGCATTGCTTCTGTTGCAGATTCTTCCACCAAGTTGTTACAAGTCAAATTGCATTTCACATGGGTCTGATTTCGCTTTGAAAGGAAGTTACATTGGTCATAAATGGAATATATTCCATATCTTCTTGGAAAATTAAGAGCCTTTTACGACTAGTCAAAGTCTACATGTGCTTTCCATGTGATTTTTGGTGCTGACTGACGTGGGATTGTGTGCCTCTGAACAAGAATCTTTCAAACCTGCTCGGCTCGAACTTCCGCCATGAGTCTCTCCTGCTCAGCCTTGGATGTCGCTATCGCCTCCTATAGAGCACTCACAGTCTTCATAAGTTGTTGAATGGTGGGGTTTTCACTCCCTTCAGATCCTAACGGACCTTGCCTTGTATTCCTCGTCACATCTAAGAACTCGAGCACCACTACGGGTGGGACCTGGTTTTATCGGGCCCCACGGTGGGCGCCAAATGTTCTTGTCGGTTGACTTCGATCACAAGCTCTAGCTCCGTCTATCTTTGTTGGAATTTGCTCTTCCCTTTGTTGCGTTGGAACACGACTCCGTTGAGACAGAGGGGGGCCTTACCTGTTGATTGCACTCCGATGATCAAGTCAGTACAGGGCTTATCAGAATTTAAGAAGTAGCAAGTTTCAGTCTTAGAAACAACATACCTTAACCTGGGATCTTAAGTCCCTTTTATATTTTACCTCTTGTAACAACTTTCTATCACGAGAATATAATCTCAACTGAAAGGATACTCAACAGGAAAATATTCTGCTTAAGGGCACACCCTTACGGTGCTGCAACAGAACAAAATCTTTCCTCCAGGGAGTGCATAAAATAATAACAGAATAATCACTAGGGTACCAACTCATGTACCGGCATCAGAGGTACAATCTGTTTACGTAGGCACCCTCCACGTGGCTCTACGCTCCTCTTTTGCATACCTGCAACCTAACCTTTACGTGCCCTAGCACACATGGGCTTAGGTTTAAAAGAAAATGTTTTACTTGAACTAGACCCTATGCGCACTAAGCGCACCCCTAGATCCATAACTACCCCTCGTTGGCCGCCTAGGCGTTATGCATGAAGGGTTATACGAAAAGGGACTAATATATACACCTGGGGCCCAATCACATGGCTCGCCAACTTGGCCCAAGAGCCGAACTGACCTGCCTATGGCAGGTGCTGAGGTCCGACCATCGAGCGCTGAGCTCTGAGTGCTCCGGTCCAGTACCAAAATTATACCATAAAATAAATATCTATTGTAAGCATACTTTTGAATTGAACTTTCTTGACAGTATTGCTATAATTATTTTAAAAATTCATTTTTGTATGCTTAATTGTGATTAGATTTAATATGAATGGTTTCATTTATTGAAGTATTGGCCAATTGGACTCGAGTATGGTTGAGGTTAATGTGTTGGTCATTCACAAAAAATGATTTAGGATGTCGTGACCTGGTGTAAGCTTTTGCACAATGGTCATGAAGGATGATGAATAAGGTGAACTAGGTTTGTTTATCACGTGTGAAATTTATTTATCACATGAAACATTTAATCTATTACTTTAAACATTTTGAACAATGTAACATTGGTAACATATGTTGATCAAGAGTGATCATGTGCTTTGAAGAATCCAAATCCAAGGTGTTTGATGAAAGCCTGGTGTTGCTATTGTGTTTCGGTGGGATCTGGGTAGAATAAAGTGTGATCCACTCCTTTGTTGAATCTAAAACTGATGTGATTTAAAACCTTTTTGAAATCAAGTGTTTGTCCAACTAAGTGAAAAACAACATGTTTTTTTGTCGAATCAACTGATTGTTTTGCTTTTACGAGTTTTGAAAAAGGTTGGAAAGTTTTGGTTTGGTTGACTTAACTGTCAAGCCAAAACAATCGGTTGTTTCGTGGTTTCAACCGATTGTTTCTTGTTAGAAAAGATGGCTTTAAACTAGAGGGGGTGAATTGTTTAAAGGGGTTTTCGCAAACTTTTCAAAACTAGAATGAACTTATTTCAGAAACCAATTGATTAAGCAATTCAGTTAGCCAAAACAGCAAGCAAAAGCTGTAGTACTAGAAAAACA
>Ga0123342_1005330_pt1 | contig 18751 bp, 14 predicted proteins | sample Turbeawhitnodule_FD_89960 | JGI IMG/M metagenome (GOLD analysis project Ga0123342, IMG submission 89960) | Root nodule microbial communities of legume samples collected from Mexico - Turtle bean Mexico white nodule | ecosystem: Host-associated > Plants > Roots > Nodule | place: Mexico: Nepantla...
ACCGGTTGATGATGCTCCAGTCTTTCTCCTCTACCTCTTCTGGTTTCTCTCCTTCAATAGCAATATCAAGACCCTGCTGAAAAAGAGAGTCCAAGACCTCTCCTTGCCACATACCAAAATGTCTAGTGCCATCAAATATTTCCACCGCCAATTTCAAAGTGGACACCGGGAACCTCGACCATGATGACAAGGAACCCGACACTCTGGATACATCCTTCGCTTCTTCTTCTTGATTTGTCATTACAAACTCAAAATATAGTATTCAATATTACAAATAATTTCAAACAACCCAAGGTGAACCTTCGGCTCTTGATACCACTTGTTGGGAAAAACGGGTAATTTTCCCACTAACCCTAACAGAGCTACCCGACAAATAATATTGAATAAACAGAGCGGAATAATAAAAGAGATAAAGAGAAAAAAACACACCAGAAAATTGTTAACGGTGTTCGGCCAATTTAGACTAATCTCCGAGCACAGCTGAAACAACCCACTTTTATTATTATGGGAGAAGATATTACAAATTGGAATATATAACAGTGAAGGAGGAAAGTTTAGTTTATAACCCTCAAACCTCCTTCCCAAACAATGAACCCACCGATGTGGGACTTGAGATTAAGCCAAAATCAACCAAATTTGGTATGGAAAGGTGTTTGGGAAGCTATAGTGAAATGTATTTGGAAGTAAAGAAACTCTGTTGTTTTAAGCAAGGGGTGGTAGATGCGGAAGAGATATTTCAGATGGCCCAACTAAAGTCGTGGTTATGGATGAAGCATAAGGTACACACCTTCAACTTCTCATTTGTGGATTGGGTCCTGAACCCACTACTATGTATTAGTAGCTACAAGTAATTGGATGTTAGCTGTGGGAGAAATAAAAAAAGACCAAGCCATTGGTCTTATTCTAGAGCTGCAGGTGGACCATCAGGATCTGTCACAGGGAAGTAAATTAGAAGGGTACAGGTTCTGTGGTTTTGAAGCAATTTAAGTGATGCAGGGGATGGCAGCAGATATTGAAGAGGGTGGAAATTAGAAACGTCAGTAGCGTAGGTTACGCTGAGTGCAATCTGTCTTTGTGAAGGGGTAAAAGTGGAGCTAGGGAGTATTATTCCTTGGCAGAAAGAACTGGTGCAATGCCCTCCAGCACCTATCTTTGCAGTTATTACTGGTGCCTCCAGCAGAATCTGGTGCTGTTAATTTTGTAGTGCTGATGCTGTCAAAAGGAAAATAATCTTGTTGAGCCTGGTTAGTGCAGCAGAAGGTCAAATCTATCTAGCAGAATTCTTGTCATCAGGATGGGCAGTAGTGTAGCACCGAGTGGAGACAAGAATCTTCTTTAATCAATGTGGAGGCAGCAGTGATAATTGGACCGTATATACCAACACAGGTTTTTTTCCTATGGGAGTTTTGATGCAGGGTGGAATCTTATCAGTGTTGTGAACATAGTCTGAGCAGAATGGAAGGAGCAGGTCTGTTGGAATGAAACGTGGCATAGCTTATGTGAAGTAGGGAACTAAGCCAAGTGATTTATGCAGAATGTGCAAGTAGAATTCTGAATAATTTTTCTGCTGTGTTGAGTAGCATAAAGTGCCGTGTATGCAGAACTTTCTATAGCCAAGAGGAAGGGGTCTTGAAAGAAGAACTGGCAGCAGAAATGTTGTTGGTGCAAAACTAGATTGAAGGGTGAGCCAAATCAACTGTGTTCGTGAGAAAATGGTAGAATGGTGTTTGAAGGCTGGTTGATGCTGCTGGTGGTTTGAGCAGTTTATCTGGTTTCTGTTTGGTATCTGCAGGTTACTGGAGCTATGTAAAGGAAGCAGCAGCATTTTAGACCAGCAACCTGCACATCTGGGAAGTTTCCTCTCTTTTTTGTGGTGATAAACTTTGAGCAACTGCTGGTTTATGCATGGTAAAGTCTTTCATCAGGGAACTAAAAGAGCTTAGCACACGGTCATCCTTTGCTTTGCTGACAAAAAGGTTACGTGCAGGATTTTTCTGCATAATTTGGCAGCAACTTGGCAACTCATAATTTTATTTTTTTTGTCTGTGTTTTTGTTGTTTTTGGTTGCCTCTCCTTTTAATGCAGAAATTGATTCTTGTATAAGTGTTGGAACACCATGATGATGAAGTGTTCCTCTTAATTTCTTTTATTCGTAAGGATTTAGTATATATATATATCATCTCTTTATTATTATTAATCAAAAGACCTTTGGAATGAAAAAAAGTAACGGAAGAAAAGATTATGAATCAGAATATTCAACAATAATAATTAATTACTAAGTACTAATAAACCTTATAGGATGATTTTTAATCCAATGATTCAAAGAAGTATTAAAAAGAAAAGTTTTTCTGCTCAAATCTTATTCAACATGATGAACAAAGCATAAAAAATTTGTTACAAAATGACATAGTCTAACCATACACACTAATCACAGTACTGCATTTTGCTACCTTGGACACACAATGGTCTTGAGTCTACTAGACCACAAAAATCATGAGTGAAACCAATAACACCAAAAAGGATTACTTTCCATCAAACTTTCTAATACTCTAAAATCTAAGTGGATGATGACACACAGCAAGTGTATACACAGGATGCTCTTCAAAACATGTAATCTAATTATTACTTTTAATTATACAGTGGTGGTGCCATTTGATAAGGATAATAATAAAAGGGATAGGTTTGGTAAACAGGAACAGGTGCTTTTGGTGGATCCACCTTCTCTTTCTCTTTCTCCTCTTTTGCTGGTCCAACTGAAACTAATTCTGTGTGACACCATTTTCGTAGCTTTGACACTGCACTAACTGGATCAATCTCACCGAATAGCACCAGTTTCATGTCTTTCAAGTCAACAGAAATTGATTCAATCCCTGCATAATAATTCAAATTACAGTTAATTTTAAAAAAAATCATGAAGAGAATGATCTTGAAACAAAAGTATAAGTTGTAGTATAGAGTGAAAAGTTTGATATATATACCAGAAAGGCCAGATGCTGTCTTCATAGCTTTTCGCTTGATCTTATCATCATGTAAGTCCATCTTTAACACTACTTTCTGTGACATAACAAACATCAAAGAAGTGATAATTAAGACCCAGAAATTACTTTTGCATCCAAAACATGAAAGTGAAAGGAAATAATATATGCAAGCCCAAGTGGAAACAACACAGAGTAATAAGAGAAAAGTCAAGAAATGGTGAGGAAATAAAAGAGAATGGTTCATATTCTGACCTTCATTGTTTCAAAACTTGCTTGTGATGAGAGCTAAGCTTGGTGAAGGAATATTAGAAGAGATGGTTTTTTATATATTTTTCAAATTGAAGGAAGTTGTGAGAAATATGGGTGAAATGAGGAGTGTTTATAGCAGCACTAATAGGTGGGAGCCATAGACATAGTAAAAGTGGAGTCAAGTCAAATGAAGTCAAACCGTGTTCTTCAAATTTATCTTCCTTTTCTGATCCTTCACGGAAAGTGCAGCAATGAAATATTATAAGAACTGTAATAATTGAAGTTTTTTATTGCTTTATGTCAGGTTGGGTTGGAAAACGATTGAACATGTTGCTTCGTGGTTATGTCTCAAAATGATTAATACGATGAATGATGACTGCTGCAAGTTGAATCAACATATAGCATACAGAAACTTCCCTCCATGTTCAGTTATAAAAGTCTTTTTATATCATACCATTTTATTAGTTATTTATATGATTGCTTATTTTTATTTTATAATTATAAAGCGATTAATAGTTATTACATCAAATTTTGTTTCATATATCATATTTCAAATGTTTAAACTATTGCACAATGATGTTTACTAAATGTCCTAAACTTAACTTTGTTGAAATAGCATATTTAGACTCAATCATTGTATTAGAGGTATTGTTTGTTTTGGAATTCATAATCATTTCTCACAGTTTTGTCCTTAAAAATATCTTGAAGGGATAAAAGAGGAATGCGTGTTTAAATTGCACAAATCCTCCAGTGAGTTTGTATTTGGAATCACTTTTCCATTGCGTCACATACGACGTAAATGTTTCATTTTCAAGTTCGTTGAGATAACATCATTAGAGCCAATCATTGCATCTAAAGTATTGAGTAATGTCCGTTTTAAAGCTCAGAACTCCCGTCAGAAAGCATTGGAAAGTTAAGGAGAGAAATGTATATTTAAATTGTCAAAGCCTCCAAGTCGAGGGCAAAGGAAAAGAGAGTTCGTCTTTGGAATCACTTTTCCATCCCTGCCAATGTGTCCGTTGAGATAACACTATTAGGATCAATTACCATATTTGACGTATTGTCCCTATGAAACTCAGAGTTTTAACCCGGTTCTTCCCTTAAAAGATGGTTGAAATGTGTATTTAAATTACCTTTAACTTCGACTTCTGTTATTGTATACTACTTTTGGTTTGGATCTTAGGTAGTGAGTTTTGGTACTTGTATAAGGGTTGGGACACCCCTAAAGTGTCCCCTTTCATTCATTTATTTTTGGTGATAAAAAAAACTTTGATTTTTACGTAATATGAGACTATTGGACGTATCAGAACAAGCATCCGAACACAATTACTTTATGTCACATATAACTTCTTTGAAAGTGAAAAAACTAAGCAACTTGTTATTTTTTGAAACACTCAAAATGCATGAGAATAGTAGTATAACATGAAGAAAATTGCAAGTGTAAATCTCAAGTTGGAATCAGGATGATTGTAATACAAAATGTTGTATATATCAAAGTATGTTGGTTGGTTATGCAAAAGAGGAATACATAGATATTGCAGTAGTGAGTAAGTAGGAATGTAGGATGCAACAATTTCTAGCTGAGTAAATCAGAGGCAATAGGAAAGATTAGGCAAATATGTATCCAACTAGAAATTCAAAAGATAATTAAGCTCAAAATGAGGGGACATTAGTGGTTAGAAAAATTGAACAGGGACAAATGAGAAGTCTAGGAGGCAATTTATGATGACAAAGGGGGAAATCAATGATATATTGGATTTAGCACAAACAAGCTTGGTTGTAGATGAAATAAAGCTAAACAATACTAATTTATAAAAGATGAAATAGAACAAGTTACGTGATCAGTGGCACTCGTATCAAGAATCTAATGCCCATTACCTTTTTTACCTACATTGCTACTAGTTCTTGAGCCATCTGTCACAGTGGTGTTGATAAGTTTTTCTCTATTCTTGGAGACTTGCATTATATCTATAAGTTGTTGTAATTTATTTGATCCAAAGGTTCTAATAATTTGTTCACTCAGAGTCTCATCATGCACAACTTTGTTCTTCTTAGTTTCGTCTTCCTTTTCTTTCTCAAAAGTGTTCGCAGTATACTCCCTTTTTTGTTTCATTCATGGTGGAAAGCCATGTTTTGAGTAACATTCATCAACAATATGGTTCATCTTGTTGTAATAAGAACATTTCTATCCAAAAATTTTACTTCTCCCTCTTCCATAACTTCGCCATCCATAATTAATACCACTGGGTATATTGCTAACTTTTTGTTGGTTCACATTGTTGATTAGAACCTTTGTGTTAACTCCAATATTCTCACTGAGGTGTCTTTCTTGTTGAAAAACCAAAGAAAAGACGCGATTGCCACTTGGCAATGACCCAGTCAACAAAATTTATGTCTTAACAGTCTTATACATTTCTCCAAGACCCTTTAAGAAACACATGACACGCTTAGATATTCTCGGTAGTTTCCCATGATCTTCATCAGGTCGCACCTACACTTTGCTTTACAAACACAAACAGGCAAGGGTCGTAAAGAATCAAGCTCATCCCACAAGATCTTGGAATCAGTTTAGTAATTTGTAACATTTCTTTCTCCTTGTTCAATGGAGTTGATTTCTTGTAAAAGATCTGAGACACGAAAATGATTGCTTTTTGCAAATTTCTCCTTAAGATCTTCCCAAAGTTCCCTAGCATTATCAATATCACTGTACTGTGTGCTATTTGTGTTGAGAGACTACCTGTGATCCATGATCACCATTATGTTGCACCTTTCCCATGCTTCATACTGACTTTCATTTCTCAAAGGCTTCGACATCTCTCCAGTAACAAATTTAAATTTGTTTTTGGAGACCAACGCGCGCTTCATCGCTCTACTCCAAGAGTGATAGTTTGACCCATCAAGATGCGGTGTGATAAGGGCCATGGTTGGGTTCTCACCTGGGTAGGTAGTCGACACTTGTTGGATTTAGTTGATCATTCTTGATTTATTCTTTGGAGTCTTGTTGTGCGGTAGCCATGAGATAAAAAGGAAACAAGAAAGACGAAACAATATATATACAAGAGCAAGACATCCATGGGCCTGATGGGTTTGAGTGAAATAAGAGAAAGAGAAAAAGTCGAAAAGGTGCAAACATTACAACTTTTACTTATTTTGTTTTTCATGCATTTTTAATTCTTTGTTATGAAGAAATTAAAAAAATCATGTATTAAAAATAAGGTTATTGTAACATATAGGTCTAAAATCCCATAATTGAGATAATTTATGCACATCTAGCAGTAAATAAACATATTTATATGGGGTGCACTATTGAAACATGCGAGGAAATTGATAAAAATAGAATCATTCATCATGTCGATATTTTAAAATCAACTTAATAAATATATCATACTTTTTTTCCGAGATGACAATTACTTCCCATTCGATGAAATTTGAATTCGCATATAGTTTTTATGCAAAATTATAAAAATATCCTTAATTAAAAGGGGTGCATATCAAAATGCATTTGCAGAATCTCTTTTCTAGAATATATTTACAGATTTAGATTTCTCAAACACTTTTTTGGATTTCAGAATCTCTTTTCTATATTCGGAATTTTTTTTTCATAACACTTTTTTTTACTTCGAAATTGTTTTTCCGGAATAGGATTTTGATTGTGTAATTCTATTCTAAAATTCTATTTTTGGAACACAATAATCTATTTTGAATTTTTTTTAGAATGTATTTTTTAAAATCTGGATTTTCAATTCTGGAATGAACGACAATTTTTGAAATTTTAAAGTGCTTTAGGATCATGTGACACTTTATAAGGTGTAGGAAGAATTTGCTAAAAAAATATTTATACTAATCTAGGTCCATCTGTATTGAGGCCCAATATAAATAAGTTTGTTTGAGAGAGGTAAATGTTACGTTTTGATAACATTTATCACACTCAACTATTTAAGAAGATTAACTTGTGCGTCAAAGTGCCTTTTGTAGGTACACAACGTCGCTCATACCAAAGAAGATCATCAATATGTGAAGAGGATAATTGTTTTTGTATGAACCAAGAAATCTCTCCTTACTTATCTAGTACTCTGTATCTTCGAAGATGTCATCCTCACAATACTAATGATCTTCTTGGTGCAGGACGTGAATGTACTTACAAAATATGTTTCAACACTCAAATCAATCTACTTGGATAGTTGAAAATAATAAATACTATTAAAATGTAATATTTACATGTCCCAAACAAACATATTTAAGATATGTATTAGACTCAACACAAATGAGTTTGGATCCGTATCAATATTGTGATTAACCTCGTATTAGTTCCACAACATATATATTTATTAAGTTAATTTAAGATTAATCCTTAATTATTCTATTTTTATGGGTTTTTCAAGATATCATTGGTGACAACCGATCCATATGTTTATTCACTTCTGGATGTGTGGAGGTGATATCAATTTTACAATTTCGGTCATGTATGGTATATTATTTTGTTGACCCGAACATTTGATTATTTTTATTTAAATTATTAATTTGTACCAATGTAATGATTAGAAAAACTTTGTCCATTCTTACTCTTAGCCATCAACAAAATTTCACGAATCATACACTCTGTTCTAAGCTTCGAGGGTTGTATATAGACAATAAATTAATAAAACAGACTACTAAAATTTCCAACAATACAAGAACTATTAGGAAGAAATCGTTTTCCAATCAAATCTTTTTTATATGATGAACACATCAATTGGCAAAATACACCCAATGGTCTTGAATCTACTAGACCACAAAAAAATACAAGTAAAACCAAAAAAAATACTAGGACTCTCTTCGTAACAAACTTTCGAACACTAAAATTTTAGCATAAGTAACACAGATCCACTGCATAGGATTCCCTCCAAAACTTGTAACCTAGTTAAAAATTAATTTTAAGAATACAATGGTGGTGTCATAGAATAATGATAATAATAAATGGGGTAGGGTTCATAGACAGGAACAGGTACTTTTGGTGGCTCCTCCTTTTCTTTCTCCTCTTTGGCTGGTCCAACTGAAACTAATTCTGTGTGGCACCATTTTCGTAGCTTCGACACTGTTCTCACTGGATCAATCTCACCCAGTAGCACCAACTTCATGTCTTTCAAGTCAACAGAAATTGATTCAACCCCTGCAAAAATAATTGCAAATACATTTAAATTATTATTCAATTCTTAACAAAAGTTAAGCAAGTTTTATTAGAGTGAAAACTGATATATACCTGAAATGCCTGATACACAAACATCAAAGAAATGTTAATTCAGACCCAACTACTTTTACATCGATAAAGTAAAAAAGTTCAAGATATGGAAAGAAAAACAAAATAAAAGATATTGGTTTGATACTCGAGTATTATTAAGAATTAGACTTTAATAATAACTCAATCTTATAAAATTTACCTATAAAACTGATTTATAATAAAATGAGGTTTATACTTATTTATATACTATAAAATATCTTTATCTTTAGTCGATGTAGGATTTCCAACACACATTCCTCACACCGAGACTGTTAACTCGTATATAAGACTATATATTTATGGGTGATCTGATGAGACCATCAACTCTCATTAGAATAAACTCTAAATGATTCTGATACCATATTAAGAAATGAACTTTAAGTTTAATCAATCTTATAAAACCGATTTACAAAATCAGGTTTGCACTCATTTATATATTATAAAATGTTATTTATCTCTAAGCGATATGAGATTATTGAAAGAAACAAAATCCGGGAGAAAGGTAGAGAAATGGAAAGAAAAAGGAAATAAATGAGACTGGTTTGATCTCATATATGAGAGTATAGTTCTGACCTTCATTGTTTTTGAAGCTTGATAGTGATGAGAGCTAACTAAACAAGAACACTGTTTGTGAGAATTGCAAAGGTAGGTGAAGAGGCGAAGAGGTGAAGCTGAGTTGGAATATCATGGATAAGTTTTTCAGCATCATTTATAGACCAATGATAACGTGTTGTCAGAGACTAAGCAAGTCAAGTCAACTGTATATAGTATAGTTTGGAACATAGTTATAATTACGCCTACAAAACATTAGTATAAGTTTGTTGTTCATACAATTATTCACGCCGTGCGACCGTGTCATCTTTGAAATTTCAAGTTCACACTATTCCTTCGAAGAAAGTATGTGCAATCAATAATTGCGTTCTATTTAGAAATATTGTTATCAAACACTTCATTTTCTTTATTCCATTAATTTGCAGTTGGGACTTTTGTGTATATGAAGACGAATATTACTAAGGCATAGTTTTTATTATCTAATTTAAAATAAAGTAGAAAATGAATTAGAAATATATTTGATTGAATATTATATAACTTGTTTTTAAATGCTTTTAATATTTTATCAAATTTTGAAAATAAAAATGTTTTCTTTGTGTGTTTCACACGCCATTAAAGTTCATTATAAATGTTACGATACTCACGCCAAACTATCACTCTCTTCAACCCCACTAACATATATTTAAATTAAATTAAGTATAAAAAGAGAATTTAACTAAAAAAAATAACCCATTAAATTAAATACCGAAATTTAAAACTCACATAAAATAATTTATTTAATTATATCAAATATTTTTAACATCATCATTTCTTTAAGAAATGATATCCACGATAACTATCACTTTATTGATATTGTAAATTGTTAATATATTTAATTTTCTATTTTAAATTATTGGGCTTTGTTTGTTTGGCCCAACTTTTCTTTTCTATTTCAGCTAGGTCTTAATCTTTTTCTTATATATACACCATGTATTTTACTCTCTAATATGCAAGTGAATAAAAGTTTCTTTTATATTTATTTTTCTCTACAATTAGGGTTCATCAAAACCTCTATTTCTTCATTACGATTACGTACGATTACGTGTGATTACGTACGCTACATTAAAGCATCACATCAGACAAGGAATATTCATCTTCATTTACTGTAATATGGTATGAGAGCCATTCGATCCTATCCTAGCGAGTGTTTGTTGGGTTTATCAGGCCAACCATAATATGTTATCCCACGCACAAGCTTCTATCTATCACCTCTCAGCGTGAGGGGGTGTGATGGAGATTCCACATCGACCAGAGATGAGGACAATTCATTGTTATATAAGTGGGTGCAAACCTCAATCCTATGAGCCGGTTTTATGGGATTGAGTTAGGCTTAAAGTCCACTCTGTAAAATATGGTATTAGAACCATTTTCGAGCCTATCCTATAGCGAGTATTTGTTGGGTTTATCAGGCCACCACCTATAATATGGGGTGTTGGAGATCCCACATCTCCTAGAGATAAGGACATTTCATTGTATATAAGTGGGTGCAAACCTCAACCTTATGAGCCGGTTTTATGGGGTTGAGTTAGGCTTAAAGTCCATTTCGTAATATATGGTATCAGAGCCATTTCGAGCCTATCCTAGCGAGTATTGGGTGCGTTGGAGATCCCACATCGACTAGAGATAAGGACATTTCAATGTATATAATTGGGTGCAAACCTCAACCTTATGAGTCGGTTTTATGGGGTTGAATTAGGCTTAAAGTCCACTATGTAATATGGTATCAGAGCTCTATGGTATCATAGGATTGAGGTTTGCACCCACTTATATACAATGAATTGTCCTCATCTCTTGTCGACGTGGGATCTCCATCATAAATCAATGAAAGTCTTTTTTTCTCAACAATTTTATTAACTTACGAGTATTTAATTTAGAATTTAATGTAGCCTGACAACTCAACTTTCAAAAATGAAAACATTAATTATTAACACTTAAATAAAATAATAGTTCAACTATCATAATTTTTTTAATCAATAGACCAAACTATGTCATGTGTTGTTGCAGAAGTCAATGATGGTATATGGTTGAAGCACAATGATCTGAGATGTGGATAGAGCTATAGAGTACATCGGTTTAACTCAATTTGACGGATATCTAATAAAGTAATGTTTGTTTGATTTCGTGTTCTAAATAAACTAAATCATTTTTATTTTATCTCAATATCATTTTGATCAACTTTAAAAAATAAAAGTAAAATATACTATTTTTACAGGTGCAGGATGAGTAGTGACATCTAGAAAGAATAATATTTTTTTTTACTCTTGTTGTGTAAATATTTGTATTTATACTTATATAATGTGTATGTTTAAATTTTAATTTTAATTACTATAAGTTTTGTATAGACCCTTTAGTAGATTTATAACGTAGGGTTGGAGGATATTTTTGAGGTATTACAAATTCAATCTTATAAAGCTCATTTATTAAAGTGGTTTTACATCGATTTGTACATTATAATTTGGTAGAGTATGGACAAATTATACTATATAGATGAGTGTAAACCTTATCTTAGTGATTCGATCATATTAAAGTAGTGAAATTTAAGTATAATTTAACTTTACAAAACTTACTTTCATACCATAATAGTAAGTAGTGAAATTTAAGTTTAATTCAATTTTATAAAACCAACTCATTAAGGTAAGGTTTGCATCAACCTATATATTATAAATTGGTAGATATGGTCAAATTATGATATATAGGTAGTACAAACCTTATTTTATTAAGTTGATCGTATTAAAGTAATGGAAGTATAACTCAACCTCACATAAAAGACTCCGATACATAGTAGTAAATAGTGGAATTTAAGTCTAGCTCGGCCATATAAAACCAACTTGATAAAGTGATGTTTGTATTTACTTATATATTATAACTTTGTCATGTCTCTAACAAAATGTTGATTATATATTATAATTTTTTTCATAATGTTCATATCGGAGATGAGTGCGGATCTCTCAAGGTGAAAAAAGTTATATTCGTAGGAAGCTGAGTTGTACCTCTGAGAATTGATTGTCGAGTTGTTTATGAAGACCGATGAAAGATCCACTTGTAGAAGATTCTCCAACACTCAAGTCAATAAGAGCAAAACAAATTATAAAATATATGAGTATAAAAGTGAATTAGAGATTTGGGTGAGTACTTCCTGTGTGATCTGTTTGTATTTATAGGCCTTTGGACTTGAGTTGAAGTATTAAAAAGATATTAAAAATAAATAAGAGATGTGATTGATTATTGAATATTTGTCATTCAAACAATTATAACCATATATGAGTATAAATATCTGAGTTATACAATTACATTTAATTTGATTGGATTTTATATTATTGTGTTATAAATCTATGCATATTTTCATATATCTCGGATACAAGTAGGTACATAAGCCCCCCAATCTTGGATTTCATAAATGAAGCATGGGTGGATTCGATTTAGTGAATTAACAAACTTTAATGTTTGACTCAAATAATTAATTTTGAGATTGTATTTTCTCAACCATGCATTTTTGTGACTTTTGGTGGGATCGAGTATGTTCGACTTTTCTAGTATGATATTTCTTATTAACATTGTAACTACCAATATGCATTAATGGGGGATTTTCATAATTAATGATGAGATTTTTACCCTTTCGAGATGTTACGTCGTTTGCCCCTAATGTTTCAACTTTCCATGCCATATTATTTTAGGATATGACGTTTGAGTATTTCAAATGTTTTGTGCGAACTGACAAAACACTTCATTCGTTTTATATTTAAACTTTACTACTTTTCATTTTCTTACCTTCCTTGCTATCACGCCCTCTGGCCTTGTAGTCTTAAAGTCTTCGCAAGAGAATTTAGCATTTTTTTTGTCTCTATTCGCCACCATTTTTGTCTAGGTACGTCCCTAATGGCCTTTTCTTCTTTCTTTTCTAATTCTTCCTTTGAAGAAAAATCCATTTAGTTATGTGCCTACTTACACGCCTTCTCTTAAAGGTTTGTGTTATATTCATAGTAGAGGTAGGGAAAAATTTCATCATCTTTTCCTTTCATTTGAGTTCTCCTCGATGCTGATATATCATGTTGCTCAGGTATGGAGCTCATCCATGTTTACAGGTGGGTTAACATATAGTGTGTTGAAGAATTTTCCTATGCAAAAACCCATTAAGAGCATGTGCATAGCCACTGTTGGATGTAGATTCAGGATATGGATGGACGTTTTAGCAAATTGAGCCATGTATTGTTGTAGTGACTCATTTTCCCATTGTACAACATTATTTAGAGATGTTGAGGTTGCAACCATGGGAATGGAATCAACAAACTGGGCTGAGAACCTTAAAAAAAAGTGTCAAATGAATCTGTTGAGCTTTTGGGTAGAAAATAGTACCATTCCAAGGTTGGTCCTTAAGGGTAGTAAGGAAAAGTCTACAGTGTACTCCCAAGTCTTCGAAAAAGAGGTTGGTTTGGGTAAGATATGCCTTGACTTGTGCGTCTAGGTTTGTTGACCCGTCATACTTTTCAATCTGTTTTAATTGATTCAAAACTGATTTGGATCTTGCATTAAATGTTTTTGACAAGTAATTGGAGCTTATACATTATGTTTTACGCTTTTGGTTATTACTTACTCAAGAGATATTTTCCAAATCAAGTTTTTCCATTATTTCTTCAAGCTTTGGATTCTTTCTAAGAGTGGAACATGATTGCTTTGTACTTTTGCTTTTCAATTTGAGATTGTATCAAGTGTGATCATAACTTTTCTCTCTTGGTTACTATTATTTTGTAAGAACTGGTGTTGTGCAGATCCATAGGGTGTTCTAATCTGTGTTGTGTTGTTTGCCAAAGGAGGTATGTGTTATTGAAGGGTTAAAGATCACCTCTTTGGTGTGTGGTTTGTAATCAAGGTTTTTGATTGCTTAGTGAAATACTCAGGGGTTTATGGGGATTGGATGTAGCTCTTGGATAAAAGTGAACCAGTATAAATTTGTTGTGTGATCTTTCTATCCCTTTTGTCCTTTAAATTTGTTTTTATAAATTGTTGATAAAAATAACCGGTTGATTCGCATAAACAACTGGTTGATTTTCTGGAAACATATTAAAACATATTTGTTTCTTTGTTGAACTGGTTTCTTCTTCTTGATTCTTCATTGCCTTTCACTCCACCTTCAATATTTACGAAAATATTTTAAAAACAATTCACCCCCCTTCTTGTTTAAGGCCTAAAATTTTAACAACTCGCATCAAGAGCTAGGTTCTTGAAAGTCATTCAAGTTTTTTTATCCTAAAACCATTTTAAATGGCAGAACAACTACCGTTTGGGGAGGGTGCTTCAATTAACAGGTCGCCTTTGTTTTGTGGTTTGAATTATCAATTTTGGAAGGTAAAGATGAAGATCTTTGTAAAATCAATTTGTAAAGGAATTTGGGATGCAATTGAAAATGATCCTTTTGTTCCTATGCTTGAAAAAGATAAAGTGTTTTTTGAAAAGCCTTGGTCCTAATGGACTGAGCATGAAAGCAAAAAGGCTCAATATGATTCTATTGCAAAGAATATTATTACATATGCATTAAGTTCTGATGAGTTTTCCAGGGTGTCACAATGTACCTCCGCAAAGGAAATGTGGGATACACTTGAAGTGACTCATGAAGGAACAAATGACATGAAGAGAGCAATGAAGCATGCTCTTATCCAAGAATATGAGATGTTTAGAATGCAAAAAAGGGAGACAATTGCAGAAGTGCAAAAGAGATTTACTCATATTGTCAACCACCTTATGAGTCTTGGAAAAACTTTTGAAAAAGAGGAACGCAACATGAAGATCCTCTAGTGCCTAGACAAATTTTGGTAGCCCAAGATCACGACCATCTCTGAGTCTAAAGATTTAACATCTTTGACAACGACCTCATTGTTTGGAAAGCTTAGAGAACATGAATAGGCTGAATGTTCAAGAAAATGAAGACAAGCATGTGAGGAACATTGCCTTGAAGGATGCTGGACTTAAAAATTGCCAAGATTCAAGTGATGACAGTGATGGAGAAACTCTTAGCTTGCTGTCCAAGAAATTCAACAAATTCTTGAAGAAAAACAGCAACAAGAATCACTCCCCGAACAGATATAATAGCAAGAAACTGAATGATTTTAATTCTAATAAATATACTTGCTTTGGATATGGTGAAAAGGGTCATATTAAAGTTGATTGCCCCAACAATGAGAGTAAAGAAAGAGTAACAAGCAAGAAAGGTGAAAAGAAAGACAAAGCCAAGAGAGCCTGGCAAGATAATGAAGTTTCTTCCTCTAACTCATCTTCAGGAGATGAAAAAGCAAATCTTTGCTTAATGGCCAAGGGAGAATCTGACATGAGCAGTGTAAGTTCCAGCAATTCAAATAATTTTGAAAACTATAGCCAACTTCTTCATGCTTTCAAAGAAACTTATGAAGAAGCTAATAGATTGGCTCTTTTGAACAACCAATTGAAAGACTTGAATAATTGGTTGGAAAATAAAGTCAAAACATTGGAAGAAGAGCTAGAAAATTCGAAAAATGATTTTGAAAATCTAGAATTGATTTACAGATCTCTTCTTACAAATGTGACTCAAGTTTTTGTGAAAATTGTGAATCTCTTGAAAAGAAGATTCACTATCTTGTGAAAATCATGGATAAGCTTTCAAAAGGAAAATCAAACTTTGAGACTGTTCTTACATATGAAAATTGTGTTTTTGGAAAATCTGGATTGGGGTTTAATGCACAGAGCAAGAAAAGTGGTGTTTCAAAGCCTTTTTCAACCATCAGGGAAAAACAACTGATTGAAAAGTCGAAACAACTGATTGTTTCATGCTTGTACTATATAAAAAAGGGTCATTTTGTCAGATTCTGTAAAATTAGAATTGTTTTTGTTCCCAGGGTGTTTTGAAGTGGGTCCCTAAAAATCTTAAGGTTTCTAATGATCCAATTAATACCGATGGACCCAAATTTGTTAAGGGGCCAAACCTTGCTACTTTATCTTGTGTTTTACAGGACTCTTTGATGGAAAATAAGCATATGTGGTACCTGAACAGTGGTTGTTCCAAGCACATGACAGGGGATAAATCCGAGTTTGTCAATTTTATCCTCAAGCAAGAAGGTCATGTGACTTATGGAGACAACAATAAAGGAAAGATTCTTGGGAGAGGCACCATTGGTGACAAGAACAACTTCTTGATTCATAATCCTATAAGTGGAAGGGCTCAAGCATAGTCTACTCAGCATTAGCCAGCTGTGTGATAAAGGTTATCAAGTAACCTTCAAGCCCAACACTTGTGAGATATGCCTACCTAATTCACTGGAAGTATTGTTGATTGGTAAAAGGGTCAACAATGCTTATCTTCTTGATATTTCACATCCTACATCCATTGGTTGTCTTCTAACCAAACATGAGGAATCATGGTTATGGCATAGAAGAATAGCTCATATTCACATGCATCATTTAAATAAGTTGATATCTAAAGATCTTGTGGTAGGTTTACTCAAGCTCAAGTTTGAGAAAGACCATATACGTGAAGCATGCCAAAAGGGGAAGCAAACTAAACATTCCTTCAAACTGAAAAATGTGGTTTCTGTTAGAATTATAGGCGTTAAACAAGAGGGGGATTGAATTGTTTTTAAAAGATTTTCGCAAATATTGATAGTGGAGTGAAAGCCAATGAAGAATCATAAAAGACGAAACCAGTTCAGCAAAGAAAAAAATCTGTTTTAGTATATTTCCAAAAAATCAATCGGTTGTTTTTGCGAATCAACCGGTTGTTTGTATCAGTAGTTTATAAAAAAAATTAAAAATAGATTTAAAGGAGATAAGGGATAGAAAGATCACACAACCAATTTATACTGATTCACTCTTATCCAAGAAACCTCTGAGTGTTTCACTAAGCAATCAAAACCTTGATTACAAACCACACACCAAAGAGGTGATCTTGAATCCTTCAAGAAAACACACCTCCTTTGGAAAACAACTCACCACAAATCAGAACACCCTTTGGATCTACACAACACCAGTTCTTACAGAAAGTACAAATCAAGAGAGAAAAAGAATGATCACACCTGATATAATCTCAGATTGAAAAGGAAAACTACAAAGCAATCCCATTCCACTCTTATAAAGAATCCAAAGCTTTAAGCAATCTTGGAAAATCTAGATTTGAAAAAAGATCTTTTAAGTGAGAAACAACTAGGAGCGTAAAACATATTATATAAGCTCCAATGAGCTGTTAAAAACATTTAATGCAAGAGTCAAATTAGTTTTGAATCAATTAAAACAGATTTAACAAACTGAACAAATTCGGTTAAGGATTTTAAAAAATCAACCGATTGAAAGCACGAAACAATCGGTTGAATTGGCTTGACAGCAAGGTCAACCAATGTCAAGAATTTTCAAATTCTTTTCAAAACCCACTAAGTGTAAAACAACTAGTTGAATCGACAAAACAACTGGTTGTTTTTCCACTTCTTTAGAAAAGCACTCTTTTTCAAAAGAACTTGATTAAAACAACTTTAGATCAAAACTAAGAGTGGATTTACAAATTCAAACTACCCAGAACCCACACACACAAGCAGCATCAAAACCTTCAAGAAATCCACACATATTTGGAGACATCAAAGCTCATGTTCAACAATTTCTACTTCGAAACCCGTTGAGCTGTTGCACATGGATTTATTTGGTCCTTTTAGAAACATGAGTCTTGGTGGAAATTACTATGCTCTTGTTATTGTTGATGACTTTTCTAGGTTTACCTGGACGCTATTTTTGGAGTGAAAGAGTGATGTATTTTCTACATTCAGAAATCTTGCAAAGAGATTGCAAAACACTAGCTACAACAACATATGTGCTATCCGTAGTGATCATGGAGAGGAGTTCCAAAATGAAAAGTTGAGTTCCTTTTGTGAAAAGCTTGGAATCTTTCATAATTTCTCTGCTCCTAGAAACTCCTCAACAGAATGAAGTTGTAGAAAGGGAAAACAACTCTCTTGAAGAGCTTGGTAGAACCATATTGAGTGAAGTCTCCTTGCCAAAATATTTTTGGGCGGATGATGTTAGCATCGCTTGCTATGTGATGAACAGGGTTCTCATTAGACCAATCTTGAAGAAGATTCCATATGAACTGTTCAATGTAAGGAAACCCAACATTGGTCATCTAAAGTTGTTTGGATGCAAATCTACATTTTGAATAATGAAAAAGAAAACCTTGGCAAGTTTGTGGAGAAAGCAGATAATGGTATATTCCTTGGTTATTCTTCAAGTAACCATGCTTATAGGGTGTATAATAAAAGGGTCATGATTGTAGATGAGTCTGTTGATGTTGTATTTGATGAGACTAACCATGCATAAAAAGAATCTTTGAAGAATTGTGCAGAACATCTTTCTGAAGAATTTGGAAACCTGTCCAGAAAAACAACCGATTGATTCTGCGAAACAATCGATTGAAATTCTGCAACAAAATCAGTTACCCAAAGAATGGAGGATTCCTAAAGATCTTTCTGTGGATAACATTGTTAGAATATATGGCCTTAAACGGGAGGGGGGTGAATTGTTTAAGAGGGATTTTCACAAACTTTGAAGATATAATGAAAATCAATGCTGAATTACAGAGAAAAGAATCAAGGAAACAAATACCCAAAATTGTTTTAAGATGATATCAGAAAAACAATCGGTTGTTTTGTCAAAACAATCGGTTGTTTTTATC
>Ga0123342_1005331_pt1 | contig 18748 bp, 3 predicted proteins | sample Turbeawhitnodule_FD_89960 | JGI IMG/M metagenome (GOLD analysis project Ga0123342, IMG submission 89960) | Root nodule microbial communities of legume samples collected from Mexico - Turtle bean Mexico white nodule | ecosystem: Host-associated > Plants > Roots > Nodule | place: Mexico: Nepantla...
CGTGTCGTGAAAGGTACAGACAGAAAACCCAGACACCCACGACCCTGACTGTGGTACGTTTTCGTACAAAAGCATAACAGAATTCTGACACACGCAGAGAACAGCGTAACAGAATTCTGTTAGTTACAGACATAGAGGGAGATAAAAAGAGAATCAGAGAGAAATACACACACATGATTTTTGTTAGTGATTCTGTGATCTAACTTGAGCGTCAGAGTGCAAACGGCCGCTAGAGGCGTTGTCTGTGTGTTTGCAGGTTGCATTCGGAGTTCCCAAAGGAGGAGGTTCTAAGAGTATTATTGCAGATAGCACAGTTGCAGAGGCGAGGCAAGGAAGCGACAAAGCAATTCCTCCACGCTCAAGTTGTCGACAGGATCACTAATTTAACATATTAAAAAAAGTTAGTTAAACAAATTGAAAAGAGACATTATATTTTACCTTCATGTGTTTGACGTAAAAAATGTAAATGACTTGATGTGATTTTTTTTTTTATAAAAGATTAACAGAATCAATGAACTTTAAATATAATTTAACTTTATAAAATTAATTTATAAGGTGATTTTTTTTTCATATACTATGAAATATTTTTATTTTTTTTTCGATGTTATAGCTCTAAATACATCCTCCTCATACTGAGATCCGTAAATTCGTGTGTAAGAATATTATATATTATAGTTGATCCGATATGATAGCGGATGATCTGATAAATTCAACAAATTTTCGTTAAGATAGACTCTAAATGACTCTACTATCTTATTAAGAAGTAAATTTTAAACGTAACTCAATTTTACAACCATGTCTTCCTACAAAAGGTAAGCAAAATCCAAATTTCACACTTTCTATTTACAAGGATAACAAACTAAAGCATTCAATCTTATCAATAATACATAGATTTCTAATTGAAGTACTTTTTGTCATTTTATAATTTTATCTTATAACGTTTTAGTTCGATGTTAAAACTAACTTAGATATCACGAACATATCAAAGAGATATCCATCCATTAAATACTTAGATAATTGATCGTATCCTTACTAAAATCGGGGCTGATATCTTATCAAAATCATATCAAACTAAGTATTTTTGTTTCAATATTCATGCACTCATTTTTTTATTTTAATTAATGAAAATATCTTGTTTTTGACATAAGAAGGAAAAAGAAAAAAAGATGGTAAGAAAAAAACGTGTGGAATTTGGATTGTGTGGAATGTTGTGTCGGCTGGTGCTTATGGTGGGAAGTGATTCTGTAGAGGAAAACGACCTCAAATCATGCTATTGACTCGTTCCTACTTTTCTTACACCAAAAATCTTTATTGACCAAGTCTTTCCTCCATTATTCATTTTTTTTATTTCCTTAATAATATCCAAAACTAATGCACATAAATTAAACACTAGGGGAATATTCGATTCAAGATAACAAATATTAACATATTATATTTCTAATAATTATCATCGTATTTATTAATGAGAAATTAATGTTAATATGCAATTATCTTTAAAAGGAGACTTTTATCCTTCACTTTCTTTTTGTTTTGTGAATTTAAAACCTCTTAATTGTTTTTTCAAAATTAATAATATCTATAAAGACTAAATAGGTGATCAATCAATCAAAGTTATTGTTAAAACTATAGCTTTTCTATTATATTAAAATAGACTATTGTTCTAGTTAAAAGATTATTGTTCTAGTTAAGAGAACGGTTTCTTACTTAGAGAATGGTTACAGTCGAATAATCTCTGTTATTGATTGACTTTTTTTTCTCTTTATATTGGATTTTTTTCTTTTTTGTTTCCTATTCTTTATTGTGTACATTAACACCGTTATCTTTCATATTTGCAAATCATAACTTTCAATATCCTTAACGTAAAGACGAGATCTTTCATTAACTTTCCAAGTTAGAACACGAGTCTTTTTCTTCTAATTACGGGATCGACCCATAACCTACAATTATATTAATACTTATTATTAAAATATAAATTTTAAATTTTACTTAACCTTATAAAATCAGTTTATAAGATAAAATTTACATACACTTGTGTAGTATAAAATTTTGGTATCTCTAGTTGATTGAGATCTTCTATACTTATATTATAATTATAATTATAATGATGACTAACCTAAAACAAAGTAATTATATATATATTAAAAAATTAGTATTAGAGGAAATGGGCACTAATGAGTAGTTCGCACTGAAAAAAAAAAAAGTAGGAATGATTGATTATATGATTGTGATCCTTCAATTATTTAGGTATTGAAAGGTACATTTGTGTGTTTCCTTGTTGCTGAGTAGTTTTTGCAAATATCTCATTTATTTGAGTTTGGTTTTACATGCATACACGTGTGTTCTTCTTATCGATAACCTACGTGTAAGGTATTTCCTTCCACTTTCTCAATATCTTCTTCTCTTTATTTAAATATTAATCAAGTTTTAAATTTTAATATCCCCCTCATGTGGCTTCCAATATTCTAATCATCCCTTTCACAATTCCAAAGGGGTGAGAGAGCTATAGTTTAAATTATAATAAACATTATACATTTTCAAATTATGAACACAAATTTACAAGTTATTGATAAAGTTTGTAATTAGAATTTGTTCTATGGTATATAAATTCAATTGATGTTATACAAATAATCTTAGAATCAACTGAAATGTGTGTGTGCATTTTTCATCTTTTTTTTAATATATATATATTCACTTGTCTAGTTTCATGCATTTTGTTTCATCAATTTGTAAAAGTGGTCGTAACATCTTTAAGCCAAAACAAAACAATGGGCTTAGCCCATCAGCTAAATATGAAAGGGCTATTTTTTCATGCACCGATCTAGTTTTGAAATTGAAAATTGAAAATACTTATAAAGGTCGGAAAATTCTTCATTTTCCTTTGACTTTGATCTTTGGTCAGTTTAGATAGTTTACATGCAAAAAAATACTCTGATGTTTAAATTAGACTTTTGCTATGAAGTAAGTGAGTGTAGTAAATATTGTTTATTGTGTACATTTGTCTTTATTAGTGTGTCTATTTATAGGGTCAGGCCTCTGACACTAGACCGAGATTAAGGTAGGTTATCGGATTAATCTTTAGATTTTAGGTAAAATTTTACATCGTGATTATGTTAATCATTTTATTTTTAAAGATCTTTGTAGGGTCTATGAATACTATATCAATCTCGTCATCCGAGAGGTATTCAGTCAATTATCATTATCGAGACCCCTCGTAACCGTATGGTATAGAAATAAAAATAAAAAAAAAGTATATTTTGGAAACTCAATTTTGGAATAAATTTTATGTTTTCTAAACCCTAAATAAAAGTGAATAAATTCCAGAATAAAATTGAAAATCAAAATTTCATTCTGAAAAAACAAAATCTAAAGACGTATTCCAAAAGAAAGAGATTTCAGAATGTATTTTGATTTGCACCCCCTATTATTTAAGGGCGTTTTAGTCATTTCGTTCAAGTATTGAGTGTATTTCACAATTCATTCGGTGCAGGAAGTAATTGCCACATGAAATTGGGTGTGGCTCAATGAAGCCCAAATAGATATATTTGGGTCCACTTACTTGTACGTAAATAGAGAGTAGATCGAATTTTTTTTAAGCTTATTTTTTTTTCAACTTATTAAGTTTAATTTGATACTTTCTAATATTCTTTATGTGTTTATATATATTAATTTTTTAAACATAATAAAAATATAAAAAAAAACAAATTAGTGTATAGTAAAAGTTAAAAATTAATACATTAACATTTTTGTTATTATACCTGTCGAGAGCTTAACGAACCACGTCACTAGTTGACTAACCGTCACTCGTCGACTAATCGAGTGAACTAGGTTAAATTAAATAGCAAATAAAGTATATATGACAAATATGGTAACATCCTACAAATTTGGGTAACACCTCTATAAATCTAGGTAAGATCCCTATAAATTTGGGAACTATGAGATAAATCAGCTAATACTCTTTTATTAAAGATACGCATCAGATACGACTTATGAACGAGATAGTCCACTACTGAACACTATAAATAAACCTTGCTAGGGTATGTTATCAATACATCATACACTCTTATACAAAATACTCTCATCGAATAATCTTTTGTAGGTTAACTCTCGACCGGAAACCAAGGAGGGAGTACGAGGATAAAGAAAGAGCGATCGAGGGATAAAGACAATAATTTCAACTAATTCCAGATATCCTATCATACAAATATACAAATATAGTTATTGTAGTTAAGAAACTCAAGAATGTTCATGATTTTTTTTTTCTTTATATGTTTCTAATGTAGAACTCAAAGTGACATTTGAATTTAAAAATCAAAAACTACTTCTATAGAATTTGCAACTGCAACATGAGATGATTAGGGGATAAAAGTATTTGGCACCATGCTCTTGTTCTATTTATGGCTTGCCTTATATTGAGAATATATTGCAAAAATGACATCCAATAAGTACAACAAGGTGCCAGAATATATCTCATCATCTATCAAATTTAATTCAGTCCTTTATATTCGAATCTAAAGTATGAAGTATCAAACTATCACTTCTTATCACAATATAAGATTCTACTCATCTATCACAACCTGGCAGAATATATATACATACATATATATACATACATTTATCTTTTTAAGAGTTTTTCACCTATCACTGAAACACAAATTAATGTTATGTTATGGTGATAAAAGAGAACTGATATGAATTATGTGTTTAAAGTTAGAACTAAATTATATATTATTTAATGATTTTTTTTGCTGTGATGTGACAGTCATATTATTCAACAAAACGAAAGCAAAAATATACAACTAGTCTTCATTCCTTATTGCTCTAGAAAATTTGTAGGAATTTCTGCATCAGAATTTTTTCTTTTGGGCATGTGACTTTATGTCTCTTCTTTTAAAAAAATTCAATATTCCAGCAGAAAGTTATGATTTGCTAAAACTTGATGCCCAGGTAAAAAAGAATTGATTGAAACCTGCTTGCTGGTGTAGTAAAAAAAGCAGGCATAGTACATGTAAGAAAAAGTGTGAAGTGAAAATATGAAAAATGAGAGTCTGAAATAACATTTTTGGAATAATTTTTTGGAGCAATTCTCTTTGACTAGTGTGAGACAAAGCATAAAGACCTTGGAATCAGAACATGGATCTCCCAATCTGCGGTTACAAATGAGTGGTGTGGTCCCAATTCCAACTTGTATAAAGCTTGTGAAGTAGAAACTGATAAATCCAGCTTGGGATATACGTGGATGATAAGGATTCCAAATGTATCAGCATCTCATCACTTCCACCTTCATTTTTGTCTTCAGAAAATCAATTTGTTTAGTCTCCAAGAACACTGATGGTGCTTCCAGGGATTAAATTCACTCACCAGTTGACAAGCCTAGTTATATATTCCATGCATAATGTAGGCTTAGACAAAGTAGCACGAGTCTAAAGATATAACAGATTCTGTTCTTCCTCTCATAACTTTCTTTTGCTGTCACATTCATTCCATGTAATTGACTGATGCAGTGTAATGCAGCAATGTTTTACAGTTTGCATACTAACCATGTTATTGGAAATCTCACGTCGACTAAAAATAATATCAGTTTATAGTATATAAGTGATTGCTAATTTGATATTAGAAACCGGTTTTGTAAGGTTTAGTTATATTTAAAGTACATTTCTTAAGAAGATGGTATCAGAATCTATCATAGTAAAAACTTTGTTAGATCTATCAGATCACTCATCAAATATTGTTCTACGTACGAGTTGGTTGGATAAGGTAATTTAACCTTACTTTTACTAGTCAAAACTTGTTATTGGTTATTTATAATTAGGATTTAAGCATAGTTTCCTTTTCAAATAACATGTTTGATAAAATCCATTACATTGATCTTGTTATAAGCTAACTTTTGAAGTTGGATTAAATCTATACATAAAGTCTGCATTATTAAGCTTACAACCATTTTTTTCATTATGTGGCTAAAGTAATATAAGCAAATAAGAGTATCCCATATTTCATGATTTAGCCTTTTTCACATAGCCCTTGTTTCATGAACTAGCATTTTGGATAGAATTATGTCAAAACTGAAATTTGAAAGAGATAAGGTGCAATTGGCTAGAGTTCATCCATGCCCTCCAAACCAAGCTTCAAGATAAAGTAAAGGAAAAACAATGTTTCTCCATGAAAAATGCCTTTATTTACCAACCATAAACCAAACACACCATATGTAAATGTGAAACAGATGGAAAGTGCCTTGATCTTTGAGGTACACTTTGCAGCACATAGCTTTTTATCTTTTTCGCAAGATTTAACTTGACAACATCATAAAATACAGCTAGCCATGTTTTTTTTGCCTCTTATTCAGCATATCTCAGAACAAACTGCTATATATATATATATATATATATATTCAGATTTGTACAATGTCAAAAACCATGATGACTGGTGTGGACTAATTCACATTGCTAGAATGGTAGACAGCTAAGAGAAAAAAATGTTACTAGTCCTAGACCATCACCCTGTTGTGTAATCTTGATTAATCTCTAAGTGACATGTATTTAAGCTTTTAAATTTAAAATAAAGTAATCAATGATATTTGATTACTCTGTGGTACTTCAGAACCACCAAATAATTTATTGAACCAAGCATGAGATTTTCTTGGAAGATTGTTGGGTGAGTAAGGACTTGTATGATTTGCAGCCACTTTTGTAGCATAACCACAAACATAGAAAGAGAAATTTGAAAACATCCAAATGTAAAAAGGTGCTTTTGTGTTTTTCCTGTCTGATCCATACACAGAAGATCTTGGCATGAAATTTTCTACACTGCAGCATGATACCTGCGCCCGTGAACGTTTAATGGACCCATCTTGTCCTCTGTAACAGTACAACATGCTACCATCTGAATGCAGCACAAGAGACTATAAAAACACATGTTAAAACTACTTAAAAAAAAGATACTTAATCTTCAAGATAACTGTTCTTTCACTTGAGAATTTTCAAACCATGGTTTAGAGAGATACAAAAAAGAAACAAGCTTCTGTAAAGGAACAAGCTTTTACTGTTTGCAAAATGATTTTGAATGAAAACAGTTTTGGTAAACATTGTTTTTGCATATTTTTATAGATTTGAAAGTTTTCTTATTTCAATTTCAAACACACTTAGTATGGTAGACTAGTGGTGATGCCATTTTTAGCACATTATTATTAGAATTCTATATAGAGTCCAAATGCCTCTAACTTTTTGTAATGGAAAACATGCATGTGAAAAAGAATTAAAAGAAATGCTAGATGATTATTGTTATTTGAATATCATTCTAACTGAGATGTCAAGTTGCATAGTGATGTCTAATATGCAAATTTTATATAAAAAAAGAATTAGAAGAAACAGTGAAATCTACCTGATGCAATAACTTTATTGGTTACTGAAATCCAGTGAGAGTACTATTTCCTAGAGATTTTTCAGATGCTAAATTTCTTAAATTTTTAGTATTAAACTTGATTTCCTATGCAAAAGGTATTATACTTGAATGGAAACTCGCGTAAGTTACCTAAAAAGTTCTTGGATTTTTCACAATTTGTCTCACCATTAAGCTAAGAAATCAAAGGGTTAGCTTAGAGTACTTGAAGATTTTTCCTTAAACAGGCATGGAAATCACAAAGTAAACAAACACCTTTTTTCTGCATTCAAGACTTTTTTCATGCATACAATCAAAACTGAATATAATTACCATGTTCAAGGAATTCACTGAGATTAGCATGCTCGAGTGAAAACTTTGAAAATATTTTTTGTTAGAAAGCAACAGCTAGCATAAAGTACACAACCTACAACTCACACACACTTTCTCCCAAGGCATCATCCACCAGTATATAAAGGGTATCACCAATGACATTTTCCTCATCCTCATAGCTTTGCCATAACAACCTTGAACTTTCATTACCATTATTTGTCTTTGATTATTATTATTATCATTCATTGATATTATTATCACAATGGCCTCAAGCTCAGTTTGGACAACAAAGCAGAACAAGAAGTTTGAGAATGCTTTGGCCATCTATGACAAGGACACCCCAGATCGGTGGCAGAACTTGGCCAGGGCAGTGGGAGGAAAAACAGTGGAAGAAGTGAAAAGGCACTATGAGATGCTTGTTGATGATTTGAAGCAGATTGAGGAAGGCCATGTACCCTTGCCCAATTACAGAAAAGTTGCTGCAACAGAAGGAGGCAGCATCAGAGGTTACAGCTACATGAACGAAGAACAAAGGTTAAAATCAATCCTTATTGAACCTCCTGCATATAACTTTTGCTTCAGCAGTGCTGGAGAATATGAGTCATGCACATTCAGACTTTTTCTGCTTTACCAGTGATGTTTGGTTACTGTGTTTCACACCTCATATGACTTATTTTATTCATGTTCTCATTGTTTATGAGTCTTACATTTTTTAGGAGTAGAAATCAGTGATAGATTTATAAATATATTATGAATGATCCAATAACGGTCCGATAACGTGTGACCTAATAAGTTCAACAAACTCTAGTTTGGATAAGTTACCATGTTAAGAAGTGAATTTTAAACTTAATTCAACCTCATTAAACCGACTTATTAGGTGAGGTTTGCACCCACTTTATATACTATGAAATGCTCTAATCTCTAGTCAATGTGAGATCTCTAACATAAACTACTTAAACTTCACTTTTAAGTCATATGAGCTTGACTTTTGTACAGAACATTTTCCAATATAGAAAAACTTTCCTTGTGAATTAATGTGGGTACCCTCTGATTGTGTATTTTCATTGTCATGCAGGATGAAAGTCCTAAGTCTGAGGTGAAGTATAAGAAAGTGGTATATTAGCTCATTACCAACCAATCATGCTAAGTGAAGATTAAAATGCATGCACTGATGCACCTATCTTGGTTCTATGATAACAAAATCAAGTGAAACTTTTTAGGCTTTTTTTCTATAAATGTCATGTATCTGCCCCTTTAAATGTAAAAGCAACCCAGTTATCTTAAAGACATTTCAACCTTCTGAAGGTAAAGCATATATATATATATATATTCATGGACCAGTAGTTTGTGTAAAGTTGTTTTTAATTTCTGTTTTGGGTGAATATAAATGATGGAAACGACCTTCAAAACTAAAAGGATCAGTGAGAGAGGAAAAAGTGCTTAAAGATGAATTTAAGAAAGAAGAAAGTGCTTATTAAAAAATGGTAGTACATGCCAGTTTCTAACTCTATCCACCGATCATAACTTGGATTCATCATTAGTGTCAGGAAGGTTTGGAACCATATGAAAAGGTTGTCGAAGTCAAAAGTCTGCTACTTTCAAAATGCTGATGCAAGAACAGTTCAGCTTACATTTCTACAGTATTATTACTCTCACAACTGTTTATATATATATATAAACAGTTGTGAGAGTAATAATACTGTAGAAATGTAAGCTGAACTGTTCTTGCATCAGCATTTTGAAAGTAGCAGACTTTTGACTTCGACAACCTTTTCATATGGTTCCAAACCTTCCTGACACTAATGATGAATCCAAGTTATGATCGGTGGATAGAGTTAGAAACTGGCATGTACTACCATTTTTTAATAAGCACTTTCTTCTTTCTTAAATTCATCTTTAAGCACTTTTTCCTCTCTCACTGATCCTTTTAGTTTTGAAGGTCGTTTCCATCATTTATATTCACCCAAAACAGAAATTAAAAACAACTTTACACAAACTACTGGTCCATGAATATATATATATATATATGCTTTACCTTCAGAAGGTTGAAATGTCTTTAAGATAACTGGGTTGCTTTTACATTTAAAGGGGCAGATACATGACATTTATAGAAAAAAAGCCTAAAAAGTTTCACTTGATTTTGTTATCATAGAACCAAGATAGGTGCATCAGTGCATGCATTTTAATCTTCACTTAGCATGATTGGTTGGTAATGAGCTAATATACCACTTTCTTATACTTCACCTCAGACTTAGGACTTTCATCCTGCATGACAATGAAAATACACAATCAGAGGGTACCCACATTAATTCACAAGGAAAGTTTTTCTATATTGGAAAATGTTCTGTACAAAAGTCAAGCTCATATGACTTAAAAGTGAAGTTTAAGTAGTTTATGTTAGAGATCTCACATTGACTAGAGATTAGAGCATTTCATAGTATATAAAGTGGGTGCAAACCTCACCTAATAAGTCGGTTTAATGAGGTTGAATTAAGTTTAAAATTCACTTCTTAACATGGTAACTTATCCAAACTAGAGTTTGTTGAACTTATTAGGTCACACGTTATCGGACCGTTATTGGATCATTCATAATATATTTATAAATCTATCACTGATTTCTACTCCTAAAAAATGTAAGACTCATAAACAATGAGAACATGAATAAAATAAGTCATATGAGGTGTGAAACACAGTAACCAAACATCACTGGTAAAGCAGAAAAAGTCTGAATGTGCATGACTCATATTCTCCAGCACTGCTGAAGCAAAAGTTATATGCAGGAGGTTCAATAAGGATTGATTTTAACCTTTGTTCTTCGTTCATGTAGCTGTAACCTCTGATGCTGCCTCCTTCTGTTGCAGCAACTTTTCTGTAATTGGGCAAGGGTACATGGCCTTCCTCAATCTGCTTCAAATCATCAACAAGCATCTCATAGTGCCTTTTCACTTCTTCCACTGTTTTTCCTCCCACTGCCCTGGCCAAGTTCTGCCACCGATCTGGGGTGTCCTTGTCATAGATGGCCAAAGCATTCTCAAACTTCTTGTTCTGCTTTGTTGTCCAAACTGAGCTTGAGGCCATTGTGATAATAATATCAATGAATGATAATAATAATAATCAAAGACAAATAATGGTAATGAAAGTTCAAGGTTGTTATGGCAAAGCTATGAGGATGAGGAAAATGTCATTGGTGATACCCTTTATATACTGGTGGATGATGCCTTGGGAGAAAGTGTGTGTGAGTTGTAGGTTGTGTACTTTATGCTAGCTGTTGCTTTCTAACAAAAAATATTTTCAAAGTTTTCACTCGAGCATGCTAATCTCAGTGAATTCCTTGAACATGGTAATTATATTCAGTTTTGATTGTATGCATGAAAAAAGTCTTGAATGCAGAAAAAAGGTGTTTGTTTACTTTGTGATTTCCATGCCTGTTTAAGGAAAAATCTTCAAGTACTCTAAGCTAACCCTTTGATTTCTTAGCTTAATGGTGAGACAAATTGTGAAAAATCCAAGAACTTTTTAGGTAACTTACGCGAGTTTCCATTCAAGTATAATACCTTTTGCATAGGAAATCAAGTTTAATACTAAAAATTTAAGAAATTTAGCATCTGAAAAATCTCTAGGAAATAGTACTCTCACTGGATTTCAGTAACCAATAAAGTTATTGCATCAGGTAGATTTCACTGTTTCTTCTAATTCTTTTTTTATATAAAATTTGCATATTAGACATCACTATGCAACTTGACATCTCAGTTAGAATGATATTCAAATAACAATAATCATCTAGCATTTCTTTTAATTCTTTTTCACATGCATGTTTTCCATTACAAAAAGTTAGAGGCATTTGGACTCTATATAGAATTCTAATAATAATGTGCTAAAAATGGCATCACCACTAGTCTACCATACTAAGTGTGTTTGAAATTGAAATAAGAAAACTTTCAAATCTATAAAAATATGCAAAAACAATGTTTACCAAAACTGTTTTCATTCAAAATCATTTTGCAAACAGTAAAAGCTTGTTCCTTTACAGAAGCTTGTTTCTTTTTTGTATCTCTCTAAACCATGGTTTGAAAATTCTCAAGTGAAAGAACAGTTATCTTGAAGATTAAGTATCTTTTTTTTAAGTAGTTTTAACATGTGTTTTTATAGTCTCTTGTGCTGCATTCAGATGGTAGCATGTTGTACTGTTACAGAGGACAAGATGGGTCCATTAAACGTTCACGGGCGCAGGTATCATGCTGCAGTGTAGAAAATTTCATGCCAAGATCTTCTGTGTATGGATCAGACAGGAAAAACACAAAAGCACCTTTTTACATTTGGATGTTTTCAAATTTCTCTTTCTATGTTTGTGGTTATGCTACAAAAGTGGCTGCAAATCATACAAGTCCTTACTCACCCAACAATCTTCCAAGAAAATCTCATGCTTGGTTCAATAAATTATTTGGTGGTTCTGAAGTACCACAGAGTAATCAAATATCATTGATTACTTTATTTTAAATTTAAAAGCTTAAATACATGTCACTTAGAGATTAATCAAGATTACACAACAGGGTGATGGTCTAGGACTAGTAACATTTTTTTCTCTTAGCTGTCTACCATTCTAGCAATGTGAATTAGTCCACACCAGTCATCATGGTTTTTGACATTGTACAAATCTGAATATATATATATATATATATATATAGCAGTTTGTTCTGAGATATGCTGAATAAGAGGCAAAAAAAACATGGCTAGCTGTATTTTATGATGTTGTCAAGTTAAATCTTGCGAAAAAGATAAAAAGCTATGTGCTGCAAAGTGTACCTCAAAGATCAAGGCACTTTCCATCTGTTTCACATTTACATATGGTGTGTTTGGTTTATGGTTGGTAAATAAAGGCATTTTTCATGGAGAAACATTGTTTTTCCTTTACTTTATCTTGAAGCTTGGTTTGGAGGGCATGGATGAACTCTAGCCAATTGCACCTTATCTCTTTCAAATTTCAGTTTTGACATAATTCTATCCAAAATGCTAGTTCATGAAACAAGGGCTATGTGAAAAAGGCTAAATCATGAAATATGGGATACTCTTATTTGCTTATATTACTTTAGCCACATAATGAAAAAAATGGTTGTAAGCTTAATAATGCAGACTTTATGTATAGATTTAATCCAACTTCAAAAGTTAGCTTATAACAAGATCAATGTAATGGATTTTATCAAACATGTTATTTGAAAAGGAAACTATGCTTAAATCCTAATTATAAATAACCAATAACAAGTTTTGACTAGTAAAAGTAAGGTTAAATTACCTTATCCAACCAACTCGTACGTAGAACAATATTTGATGAGTGATCTGATAGATCTAACAAAGTTTTTACTATGATAGATTCTGATACCATCTTCTTAAGAAATGTACTTTAAATATAACTAAACCTTACAAAACCGGTTTCTAATATCAAATTAGCAATCACTTATATACTATAAACTGATATTATTTTTAGTCGACGTGAGATTTCCAATAACATGGTTAGTATGCAAACTGTAAAACATTGCTGCATTACACTGCATCAGTCAATTACATGGAATGAATGTGACAGCAAAAGAAAGTTATGAGAGGAAGAACAGAATCTGTTATATCTTTAGACTCGTGCTACTTTGTCTAAGCCTACATTATGCATGGAATATATAACTAGGCTTGTCAACTGGTGAGTGAATTTAATCCCTGGAAGCACCATCAGTGTTCTTGGAGACTAAACAAATTGATTTTCTGAAGACAAAAATGAAGGTGGAAGTGATGAGATGCTGATACATTTGGAATCCTTATCATCCACGTATATCCCAAGCTGGATTTATCAGTTTCTACTTCACAAGCTTTATACAAGTTGGAATTGGGACCACACCACTCATTTGTAACCGCAGATTGGGAGATCCATGTTCTGATTCCAAGGTCTTTATGCTTTGTCTCACACTAGTCAAAGAGAATTGCTCCAAAAAATTATTCCAAAAATGTTATTTCAGACTCTCATTTTTCATATTTTCACTTCACACTTTTTCTTACATGTACTATGCCTGCTTTTTTTACTACACCAGCAAGCAGGTTTCAATCAATTCTTTTTTACCTGGGCATCAAGTTTTAGCAAATCATAACTTTCTGCTGGAATATTGAATTTTTTTAAAAGAAGAGACATAAAGTCACATGCCCAAAAGAAAAAATTCTGATGCAGAAATTCCTACAAATTTTCTAGAGCAATAAGGAATGAAGACTAGTTGTATATTTTTGCTTTCGTTTTGTTGAATAATATGACTGTCACATCACAGCAAAAAAAATCATTAAATAATATATAATTTAGTTCTAACTTTAAACACATAATTCATATCAGTTCTCTTTTATCACCATAACATAACATTAATTTGTGTTTCAGTGATAGGTGAAAAACTCTTAAAAAGATAAATGTATGTATATATATGTATGTATATATATTCTGCCAGGTTGTGATAGATGAGTAGAATCTTATATTGTGATAAGAAGTGATAGTTTGATACTTCATACTTTAGATTCGAATATAAAGGACTGAATTAAATTTGATAGATGATGAGATATATTCTGGCACCTTGTTGTACTTATTGGATGTCATTTTTGCAATATATTCTCAATATAAGGCAAGCCATAAATAGAACAAGAGCATGGTGCCAAATACTTTTATCCCCTAATCATCTCATGTTGCAGTTGCAAATTCTATAGAAGTAGTTTTTGATTTTTAAATTCAAATGTCACTTTGAGTTCTACATTAGAAACATATAAAGAAAAAAAAAATCATGAACATTCTTGAGTTTCTTAACTACAATAACTATATTTGTATATTTGTATGATAGGATATCTGGAATTAGTTGAAATTATTGTCTTTATCCCTCGATCGCTCTTTCTTTATCCTCGTACTCCCTCCTTGGTTTCCGGTCGAGAGTTAACCTACAAAAGATTATTCGATGAGAGTATTTTGTATAAGAGTGTATGATGTATTGATAACATACCCTAGCAAGGTTTATTTATAGTGTTCAGTAGTGGACTATCTCGTTCATAAGTCGTATCTGATGCGTATCTTTAATAAAAGAGTATTAGCTGATTTATCTCATAGTTCCCAAATTTATAGGGATCTTACCTAGATTTATAGAGGTGTTACCCAAATTTGTAGGATGTTACCATATTTGTCATATATACTTTATTTGCTATTTAATTTAACCTAGTTCACTCGATTAGTCGACGAGTGACGGTTAGTCAACTAGTGACGTGGTTCGTTAAGCTCTCGACAGGTATAATAACAAAAATGTTAATGTATTAATTTTTAACTTTTACTATACACTAATTTGTTTTTTTTTATATTTTTATTATGTTTAAAAAATTAATATATATAAACACATAAAGAATATTAGAAAGTATCAAATTAAACTTAATAAGTTGAAAAAAAAATAAGCTTAAAAAAAATTCGATCTACTCTCTATTTACGTACAAGTAAGTGGACCCAAATATATCTATTTGGGCTTCATTGAGCCACACCCAATTTCATGTGGCAATTACTTCCTGCACCGAATGAATTGTGAAATACACTCAATACTTGAACGAAATGACTAAAACGCCCTTAAATAATAGGGGGTGCAAATCAAAATACATTCTGAAATCTCTTTCTTTTGGAATACGTCTTTAGATTTTGTTTTTTCAGAATGAAATTTTGATTTTCAATTTTATTCTGGAATTTATTCACTTTTATTTAGGGTTTAGAAAACATAAAATTTATTCCAAAATTGAGTTTCCAAAATATACTTTTTTTTTATTTTTATTTCTATACCATACGGTTACGAGGGGTCTCGATAATGATAATTGACTGAATACCTCTCGGATGACGAGATTGATATAGTATTCATAGACCCTACAAAGATCTTTAAAAATAAAATGATTAACATAATCACGATGTAAAATTTTACCTAAAATCTAAAGATTAATCCGATAACCTACCTTAATCTCGGTCTAGTGTCAGAGGCCTGACCCTATAAATAGACACACTAATAAAGACAAATGTACACAATAAACAATATTTACTACACTCACTTACTTCATAGCAAAAGTCTAATTTAAACATCAGAGTATTTTTTTGCATGTAAACTATCTAAACTGACCAAAGATCAAAGTCAAAGGAAAATGAAGAATTTTCCGACCTTTATAAGTATTTTCAATTTTCAATTTCAAAACTAGATCGGTGCATGAAAAAATAGCCCTTTCATATTTAGCTGATGGGCTAAGCCCATTGTTTTGTTTTGGCTTAAAGATGTTACGACCACTTTTACAAATTGATGAAACAAAATGCATGAAACTAGACAAGTGAATATATATATATTAAAAAAAAGATGAAAAATGCACACACACATTTCAGTTGATTCTAAGATTATTTGTATAACATCAATTGAATTTATATACCATAGAACAAATTCTAATTACAAACTTTATCAATAACTTGTAAATTTGTGTTCATAATTTGAAAATGTATAATGTTTATTATAATTTAAACTATAGCTCTCTCACCCCTTTGGAATTGTGAAAGGGATGATTAGAATATTGGAAGCCACATGAGGGGGATATTAAAATTTAAAACTTGATTAATATTTAAATAAAGAGAAGAAGATATTGAGAAAGTGGAAGGAAATACCTTACACGTAGGTTATCGATAAGAAGAACACACGTGTATGCATGTAAAACCAAACTCAAATAAATGAGATATTTGCAAAAACTACTCAGCAACAAGGAAACACACAAATGTACCTTTCAATACCTAAATAATTGAAGGATCACAATCATATAATCAATCATTCCTACTTTTTTTTTTTTCAGTGCGAACTACTCATTAGTGCCCATTTCCTCTAATACTAATTTTTTAATATATATATAATTACTTTGTTTTAGGTTAGTCATCATTATAATTATAATTATAATATAAGTATAGAAGATCTCAATCAACTAGAGATACCAAAATTTTATACTACACAAGTGTATGTAAATTTTATCTTATAAACTGATTTTATAAGGTTAAGTAAAATTTAAAATTTATATTTTAATAATAAGTATTAATATAATTGTAGGTTATGGGTCGATCCCGTAATTAGAAGAAAAAGACTCGTGTTCTAACTTGGAAAGTTAATGAAAGATCTCGTCTTTACGTTAAGGATATTGAAAGTTATGATTTGCAAATATGAAAGATAACGGTGTTAATGTACACAATAAAGAATAGGAAACAAAAAAGAAAAAAATCCAATATAAAGAGAAAAAAAAGTCAATCAATAACAGAGATTATTCGACTGTAACCATTCTCTAAGTAAGAAACCGTTCTCTTAACTAGAACAATAATCTTTTAACTAGAACAATAGTCTATTTTAATATAATAGAAAAGCTATAGTTTTAACAATAACTTTGATTGATTGATCACCTATTTAGTCTTTATAGATATTATTAATTTTGAAAAAACAATTAAGAGGTTTTAAATTCACAAAACAAAAAGAAAGTGAAGGATAAAAGTCTCCTTTTAAAGATAATTGCATATTAACATTAATTTCTCATTAATAAATACGATGATAATTATTAGAAATATAATATGTTAATATTTGTTATCTTGAATCGAATATTCCCCTAGTGTTTAATTTATGTGCATTAGTTTTGGATATTATTAAGGAAATAAAAAAAATGAATAATGGAGGAAAGACTTGGTCAATAAAGATTTTTGGTGTAAGAAAAGTAGGAACGAGTCAATAGCATGATTTGAGGTCGTTTTCCTCTACAGAATCACTTCCCACCATAAGCACCAGCCGACACAACATTCCACACAATCCAAATTCCACACGTTTTTTTCTTACCATCTTTTTTTCTTTTTCCTTCTTATGTCAAAAACAAGATATTTTCATTAATTAAAATAAAAAAATGAGTGCATGAATATTGAAACAAAAATACTTAGTTTGATATGATTTTGATAAGATATCAGCCCCGATTTTAGTAAGGATACGATCAATTATCTAAGTATTTAATGGATGGATATCTCTTTGATATGTTCGTGATATCTAAGTTAGTTTTAACATCGAACTAAAACGTTATAAGATAAAATTATAAAATGACAAAAAGTACTTCAATTAGAAATCTATGTATTATTGATAAGATTGAATGCTTTAGTTTGTTATCCTTGTAAATAGAAAGTGTGAAATTTGGATTTTGCTTACCTTTTGTAGGAAGACATGGTTGTAAAATTGAGTTACGTTTAAAATTTACTTCTTAATAAGATAGTAGAGTCATTTAGAGTCTATCTTAACGAAAATTTGTTGAATTTATCAGATCATCCGCTATCATATCGGATCAACTATAATATATAATATTCTTACACACGAATTTACGGATCTCAGTATGAGGAGGATGTATTTAGAGCTATAACATCGAAAAAAAAATAAAAATATTTCATAGTATATGAAAAAAAAATCACCTTATAAATTAATTTTATAAAGTTAAATTATATTTAAAGTTCATTGATTCTGTTAATCTTTTATAAAAAAAAAAATCACATCAAGTCATTTACATTTTTTACGTCAAACACATGAAGGTAAAATATAATGTCTCTTTTCAATTTGTTTAACTAACTTTTTTTAATATGTTAAATTAGTGATCCTGTCGACAACTTGAGCGTGGAGGAATTGCTTTGTCGCTTCCTTGCCTCGCCTCTGCAACTGTGCTATCTGCAATAATACTCTTAGAACCTCCTCCTTTGGGAACTCCGAATGCAACCTGCAAACACACAGACAACGCCTCTAGCGGCCGTTTGCACTCTGACGCTCAAGTTAGATCACAGAATCACTAACAAAAATCATGTGTGTGTATTTCTCTCTGATTCTCTTTTTATCTCCCTCTATGTCTGTAACTAACAGAATTCTGTTACGCTGTTCTCTGCGTGTGTCAGAATTCTGTTATGCTTTTGTACGAAAACGTACCACAGTCAGGGTCGTGGGTGTCTGGGTTTTCTGTCTGTACCTTTCACGACACG
>Ga0123342_1005332_pt1 | contig 18744 bp, 8 predicted proteins | sample Turbeawhitnodule_FD_89960 | JGI IMG/M metagenome (GOLD analysis project Ga0123342, IMG submission 89960) | Root nodule microbial communities of legume samples collected from Mexico - Turtle bean Mexico white nodule | ecosystem: Host-associated > Plants > Roots > Nodule | place: Mexico: Nepantla...
ACATACACATCCCTCATATATTCATGTTATAACATGTCATACCCATATATATATATATATATATATATATATATATATATATATATATATATATATTTCTTCCATAGCTTATATGATTGTATAAACCCTAAACCATTCAGGAATCACAATGTTTTTACTAAGCTAATTTTTATTTTTTTTACTGGAAAGAGATTAGTTATTGAAAAAAATATAGATTTAAAAAAAGTAATGTCTAATATGACATGATTTAAATTTGAAAATCACATGTTAAGAATAAATCATATTAAGATAATACAACTTTAGTTTAATATAATACAACTTTAGTTTAATATAATTTTAATGTAATGAGTTTGAGTTAAAATCGTGTCATTGATAAAACTTTATCTCAATATAATAAAAATTGTGTTAACTTGAAGTTATGTGATGTTGGCATAACTTTTTGATATTCATAATTTTTCAAAAATATTGAATTTATGATTAATAGTTTTGAGTATATGTGAAATTATAACTTTGATTGGGTTTAAATTCTTATTTTTTCAATCAAATATGAGATGTTTTAAAATGATTGTATGATGAAACACGGTTTAGTTAAAGATTATTTGCATGAATTTCTTACATTTCTATAAAAAGAACAAATCATAGTACATATATATACAGGACGTGTAGATGTACCAGTTATGACACTTTTCACATTAAAACCAAAAACATTTATTGTATAAATTTTTTAAACAATTTCTTTTGATGAAATGGGTTAAGATCTTTAATCCATTTATTTATTTTCACTCATCACGTTTAACATATTTATGTCATTTTACTCTTCAAAATATATTTTTTATTAAGGTTAAATATGTTTTGTTTTTCAGTATTATAATGTAAAATTAATTTTTTTCTTAATTTAAATGTTAGACTTCATAAGTATTTGTAGTAAGGATGAATTTTTTCTTGAATATTTGTAGCAAAGATAAATTTCAATAATTTGTTTATTATAAATATTTAAAAAATTTAAAGTTTAGACTAGATAAAAACTAATTTTATATGAAAGTATCTGAAAATAATTATATTTAATCTTTTTTATTAAAAATTTTCTGTGCTTTTCACATTACTAAAACTAGTATATTGATTCTAAACTATGCAAATTACTTTATTTAATGAATGAAGAACATATTTTATTTGATGCATTTGTTTGGTTGGCGTAAAAAGAGTGAGAAAAGTAGGTGGAGTAGGAAGAATAATATTTTGACTGTTTGGTTGAAATTAAAAAGAATGAGTGATTTTTCACCTACCCTCAATCAATTGTAACATCTTTTTATCAAATATTCTGTTATAGAAAATTAGGTAGGCTTGATAATTGTTTTCAGTTTAATTATATTTGTAGTTTCTTAAGTATAAAATGAATACAATTTCAGTTTTCTAAATTAAAAAAGTTATATAGTCTCTTAAATTATTTTTTGACTAAATATTAAATTTGAAAGGGTAAAATTATTTTTGTTTTCAATTCTAGTGTTTAAGGACTAAAATTACATTTTTCAAATTTAAAAACACTAAAACAAACTTTTTCAAATTTGGAAAATTTTAAGAAAATAACTTTGATATTAATATAAGTCTAGTAAATTGCCTATCTTTTTAGTCATATCATTTTAGTAAATAACTGGATTCTAGATGAGTCTGATCGTCTCACTCTTAAATCAACTACGACTTTTTTCTCGGAACCAAGGGTTTCCTGTGGTTGGAGTAAATTTATTTGGTATTCATATATTCCGCCTTCCAAAACTCTTGTCCTTTGAAAAGTTTTTCATGGGCGGCTTCCTACAGATCAACCTATTCAAAATAAAGATCTACATATTTGTTCTATGTGTACGCTTTGCGAAAAGCACGATGAATCTATTCAACATTTATTTTTTGAATGTGCTAATGCTTTGCGTATTTGGAATTGGATTTGACACATTTTTCCTACTTATGATTTCTCTAATAAGGATGATCTTCTTTCTTTTTATTAAGAGTGATGGTAGTCCGTTGGTTAAATTGGTTAAGCTAGCTGTGATAACTTTTTCTATTTGGATGATATGGCGTATGAGGAATTATGCTCGTTTTTAAGATAAGATTAAGGTTTCTAGGGCTATTTTGGTTATTAAATATTTAACATGTCTAGTGGGTAATTCGTCTAAAGCTTTCAATGAAGAGTGATATGTTCGATTTCAATGTGCTCAAGTTTTTTGGTATTAACACTCATACTGGTAAAGTTTTGTCCTCTTCCTATTAGATGAGAGTTTCCTTCACCAAACTTGGGTTAAAATTAACACTGATGGGGTTGCTAGGGGTTATCTAGGTTTTGCTGCTTGTGAAAATATTTTCCGTGGGAGTATGGGGGAGTTTATTAGAGCTTTCTCTGTGTTTCTTGACGTTCAGACTGTTTTGGTTGCTGAATTTTATGGAGTTATATATGCTTTGGAGGAAGCTCAAAAGTTGGGTCTTACTAATGTTTGGCTAGAATGTGACTCTGCCTTGATTTGTGCTGCGTTTACTGCTAGGACAAATGTTCCTTGGATGCTTTGTAATCTATAGAATACTTGTCTTAATTACTGTGGAAAAATCAGGTTTAAGGTGACTCATATTTTTCGTGAAGAGGATACGTGTGCTGATAAGTTGGCTAATTTATGATTTATTCATAGAGAATCCTTTCATTAGTATAATAGACTTCCATCTAGTATGTTCTTATAATTCTTTATTAATAGGTATAGTCTACCTATGTATCGTTTTTGTTAACATATGAGTTTTGGTCTAGTCTCCCATATTTTTGTATTTTTTTTAATAATACTTTTTTTTCATGTGATGACAAATGATTGTTGTTACTTGAAGTGTCACTTTAACTTCCCATTTTTTTTTAATAATATTTTTTCTACGTGATGACAAATGATTGTTGTTACTTGAGGTGTCAGCCTATCTGAGATGCTGAGATGTCAAGTAGTATAAAGTAATATAATGATGCCTAACACGAAAACTTTTTATATAAAAAAATAGAAATTTAGTAAACCACCCCTTGATAAGTTTGATGAAATTAACTAGACAGACAAAAATCGCAAATAATTACAATAAATTTTCAAAATCACAGAGGTTTAACAATTATCTATTGAAATAATTAAAAAAAAAATATAGCAGCTAAACATTTAGATGGTTCAACAATTATTATTTATAATATTATTGGAAAAAAATATGTATTGAAGAGTAAATCAAGAAAACAAATTGTGTATACTAAATAAGATCAAATGTGATATTTTAATTTGATATTTTTTTTTATGAATATGGATTACCAATATTTTAAATTTTTTTTAATTCAATTAAGTAAATAATTAAAATCTGGTCAACCGTGCATCATATGAGAATAATATTTTAATTTATTATAAATTTATTTTATTAATATCTTTTAATTTTATTATAAACTTAGGTGTATTCTTTTACCTAATATATATTTGAAAATTATAGATATACATAATTTTGTATCCACTTTTTTAATTTTATCATAGACTTATACGTGTAACGTGGGTATTATACGATAGCATTTTAGTGCTAAATTTCTGATAAAATTTAAAAGTAGAAATTATATTATGTAATCTGTATATTTTATTTTTAATTTTAATTTTATTATAAATTTATGTATATATATATATATATATATATATATTTAAAAAATACGGATATACAAAATAAATTTATTATGAATTACAATAGCTAAAAGTAATGTACGCAACCACACCACAACTTGAAAAATTAAAAGAACAATGTAATTAAGTTGTTAAAAAAAATTCAATATAAAAATCTTAAATAAAAACATAATTTTTTTATTTTAAAGTTAGGTTTGCAGACACACTATATAAGTTTATGAAGAATTAAAATAATTAAAAGTATTGCAATCACGACTTGAAAAGTTAAAAATAGTGTAATTAAGTTGTTAAAACAATCAATATAAAAATCTTATATGAAATCACAGTTTTTTATTTTAAAGTTATTTGTTCTAACGTGACTTATCTATATTTATAATATTTTTTATTTAATCTATTTTTAATAAAAAAGTAAGTAAAATTAACTAATTTAGTATTTTTTTTTAAGTCTTAATTAAATTCATATTCAGTATTTTTTATTATAATATTTGATTTATGTAAAATTACTTTATCTTTTTTTTTGCATTTTCTTAAATAACTGTCAAAACTTACCTTTATATACGTTTCTCAAGTTTGTTTTTTCCTTCTTTATGAAGAGTTTTATCTGTTTTATAAAGCAATACATTGAATCATTCTAGACAAAAACCCTAACTATCAAAACTTCTTTTTTGAAGGCTAAACTCAAACCCCATTTGACTTAGACTCATGTGCTTTTGTACACTTTCTTTTTGATACCTTTTGGAAGAAAAAAATAACAAAAGTTAAAAATAAGGGCCCTCTCCAACATGGCAATGGAGGTAGAATTCATGCAAAAACTACTAAAAAAGCACATGCACTCCCTTAGCCAATAAGTAACATGGATAAGCACATACACAAAAACATTACATTATTGTTATTATAAGAAGCAAAATTGGTGTATTACATGATTGTTTCAAGCATGGTTGGCCAATGCAAAACACAATAACAATATTAGGTCATAAAGTAACACTTTTTGTGGAGACTCAAAAAAAGGTAGAAAAAAGGTTATTGCTCTGCCCAACTTTCAAATAACCTAATCACTAATCTTACACATTATATGTATCTTAAACTCTAAGAAACCACACACACCACTTGTTTCTGCCTCAGCATTCCACTCATCAAAATCACAACAAAACAAAATCAAAGACTCTTCTTACTCATTTATGATTTCAATTTTATATTTAATTAGTGGAGTTATATATTTTATCAAATAAAATATATTTTTTAAAATGAAATCATTAATTAAAAAATGGCATTAAAAATAACTATAAAAGTATATAATTTGTGTATTATAATTGAAAAAGAATAATTCTTAAAGAAACCCAACTATGATTGTTCATGTTTCTTTGTCCATAGTTTCACACTTTAACATTAATAATTAATTACCATTATTGTTAGTGTGAAAAACAAAACCAAATCAGTGTCCCATGCTAACAGGTATATATGTCTGCTGTGAAGTTCAATAAAGCTTTTGAGAAAAGTGTTCTCTCTCTCTTTCTCTATTCCATTCTTTCTATTTTACCTTGGAATGCAAAGCTTTTCAAGAGTTTTTTTTTCTCTCTATCATCACATGCTCAACATCTTCATCTTTTCACACACCCTTCAACGTTATCTTCTTCTTCTTCTATGCAGCACCAGCACCAGCACCAGAAAACTTCAACCACGTGCTCTGCTTCTGATAGGTAGTAGTACTTACTATTTTTCTTCTTCTTCCTTCTCTCTCTGCAGTGGTCTTTGTGCCGCTCTTCTTCTTTCTTTGGATTCTCTCGGGTTTCGAGCTCTCCCTCTCTCCTTGTTCTGTAAAAAAAGGAACAAAGTGGGTTTCTTTTGGACGCTTTTTTAAAACCAGAAGAAGATTCACCTTTATGTCTTCACATTTTGCCATACCCAAATGCCTCTCTGTGGCGAGGTTCAATTGAAATTTGTAATGCGTTTCTGTTTGCGTGTTCTTGGAGTCCCCTCTGTTGCAGACAGCTTCTGTGTCAGAATAATTGTTTTTTTTTTCTTTTTCTATTTTTAATATTTTCTCCATCATTTTGATATCCCTTGCTAATACCTTGGATTATCTGTTTTCTAGTGTTTGAAGCTTTCTCCTTTTGTTGTTTCCCCCCTATTGAGTTGGTAATGGCAACTGTTTACTTTGTGTTTTTCTTGCAATACTCTCTGGAGTGAGTATTGAACGTACTGTTCTATGGATTCTGGGTTAGATATTGGGGTTTTGATAATCATGCGAGAAATTCGTGGGAAAAAAAAATAATGAAGGAGGGGAGTTAAGTATGTTGGGTGTGTTTATTTTGTGGCTGTAGCTGAGAACTGTGAAATATTTCTAACTGGGTGTTTTTTGTGTGCTGTGTTTAACTTTTATGTCTTCCTTGCGGTTTAATAATTATATTTATTTGTTTTTTGTATTGTAGGTGACAAGTTTTGAATATTGAAATACTGAAAAAGTTGTGGAGACTATTGGATAGTGGAATCTAGTGATGAACCGTACCTTCTGAGTTCTTGGCAATACAATGTTTATTATATAGTTATTTTGAAAAAAAACTATAGAAATTTGATTGAGAGATTTTTTGGATATCGTTTGTGACTTGTGAGATTTGTATATTCCAAAATGGGCTGTGTTTTTTCAAGAATTGATGAGGATGAGAAGGTCGGTAGGTGCAAGGAAAGGAAGAGGTTAATTAAACAGTTGGTGAAAATTAGAGGGGAGTATTCTGATTCCTTATTGGGTTATTTGAAAGCACTGAGGAACACTGGTGCCACCCTGAGGCAATTCACTGAGTCTGATACAATTGAGTTTGAAACTGCCTCTAATGGCATACCTGAGCCAGCCTCTCCACCTCCCCATCTGCCTGCATCCCCTCTGCTACCACCGCCGCGGCCTCCTTTTCTCACTGACAAGGCTATGGTGCATGAAGATGAGATGCTAGAGACAGATGACACCAATGTTCTTCCACTGCAAATCGATCCAAGTTTGAGCTCATTACGGCTGTATCGATGCCCTGATAGAAACGAAATAGTGGAATCAGTGGAGGAGGATAATTGGGAAGAAACCAAAACAGACTTTGAGGATGAAGAAGCAGAAGCTGCTGTAATTGCTGAAAAATTGCGTAGGGGAAAGCAACAGTTGATAGAACCAGTTGATGAAAATTCCTCTGCAATAAGTGTGTATAGAAAAGATGCTACAGCTATGCCTGTGACAGTTTGTAGAAGTGGGAAAACATTGGAGGCTATAGGTAAAGAGTTGGATGACCAATTCCTGAAAGCATCTGGATGTATAAAGGAAATTGCTGTTCTTATTGATATCAGTGGAGGAGATACTCTTCTGCGACAGAATTCTGGGCGTCATGATAGTAAGTCTTTATACTGTGTTCTTTTGGGATGGTGGAAGTTCCATAATGATAGACTATGTGTTATGATCTGTTGGCCATTACCACCTGTCTTTTCTGCCTTGGAACATTTTAGTTATGTTTGATAATCATATTTATAATAATGCACCTTTTAATAGTCATAAACTGAGATTAGTTGTTTTCTAGAAATTTTTTTACTGCTTATTTACATTCACAGGGATTACAATTATCATATTTGTTGAATCTTTTAGAAGTCACAAAAGACAATGGTAGATTATTCTATTTTTTGAAATTCTGACGCTTTATTATAAGCTATGTTTTATGAAATATGATCATAGTAACATTTCTTCTTGATTATAATATATTGTCTTATCTGAATTTCATCCATCTAATAACTATCCAACTTAATCACATTCGGGGTTTTGTGATAGACCATGTTGTTTGGCAGGTTTATTATACTTAAAAATTGTTTTAGACATCATTCATTTCCTATGCAGTTTTTGTGCTGACATGTTTTTACTGTGGCCATGTTATTTGAAGGTAAGAGAGGCAATTCTGCAAAGGTCTTCAGTGTACTGTCATGGAGTAGGCATTCAAAATCACCACCATCCACCAAAGATTGTGCTGAATTTTCTGGTCACAGTGAACCATGCAAGCCTGGAGCTCATTGTGCCACACTTAAAAAATTATATGTGGCAGAGAAGAAACTGTTCAAGGCAGTAAAGGTTAGCTAATAAATATAGTTATCTGACTTAATAGATAGGAAATTAGAAATTTGCCAATTTAGTGTCACCCTTTTATTTTGGGGCTGTATAAAGGGACACACAGCTGTTCAATGCAAATATATCTATTGAGAAAATGAGGAACAGAACTTCAAGGCATATATATATATGTATGTATGTATATATGAAGGGCACCGTCTCTATTTTGAAAATGAAAAGTAGGACAAGATAGAAAAATAAATGGAAGGTTTCGAATAGTCTTTTTTTATTCTGGAAGGTGTTGAATAACTAATATAATAATTTTACTAGTAACTAATTTTCATGTATCACCTTATAATTTTTGAAATATGGTATCATGAGGATGTAGGGAAATTAGTCATATTGAATAATTTTAGACCCATTATATTTTAAGATATTCTAATAGTCATATGAGATCTGTCTCTGTTTGCATCAAACTATCCTCCTATTTTCTTTTCTATGTCCTTCCATTTGCATATGTTTTGTTAGTGGGGTGCAAACCTCATCTTACAAGCCGGTTTTCTGAGGTTGAGTTAGACATAAACCCACTTATTATGATAGTATCTAAGCCAGTTAGAGCCTATCATAGTCAAATTCTTTGGGACTATTATGCCACTATTATCGAGATACTACTGTTAGACCATCTATAATATCCAATCCCATGCCCGGGATGCTAATTTCTTGACATGAGGGGGTTTGTTGAAGATGGGCTCCTTTTAGACCATCCATGTATTTAATCCCATGCTCGAGATGTTCATTCCTTTGTGTAAGGGGGTGTGTTAGAGATTCCACATTGACTAAAGACTAGATTATAATATATAAGTGAGTACAATTCTCACCTTACAAACAGGTTTTGTGAGTTTAAGATAGACATAAACTCATTTACTAAGATGTTTTACTCTAAAGTGTGGAAGGTTTTAGTTTATTACTCTACGTATATTCTGTGTTCATGGGTATTTGTATCTAGAAAGTTGCATCACATTATAATCCTAGATAACATTCTCCTCTCTGTATATCAAGAGTCCTACATATGGTTGATATCCAAAGCGTATGGATTACATTTTCTACTGAATTAGAAGCTGTTTCATTCTCTAATCTTTCTTATTCTCTACATTCTCCCCTACTATATTTAAGATGATGTTAGAGAATTACCATCTAGTGAGACCTATACCATCACAATTCTGCTAACACACTACTAAAAGTATGAAACCATTTTATTTTTTTATAGCTTCCTTCTTATTCCAACGTGATCTACCTCACATTTTTTTTATCATGGTTGCTGCTCTGCTGGTTTTGTGATCTTTTGTGGCTCTCCATGACAAGGCTGTTTTCTCCATTTGGTGGGAGGGGGTGTTTTGGCATGTGACTCTTCTCACCACTGCCATCACTATGATCTCCATCTTTATGTGACATAATCCAGCAAATCACTGTTATCTGCCTTCAATAGGAAACCTCCATCAACCTTTTTAGGCAGAACCACCACATACTAGATGAGTAGATGCCAAAAGAGCCCAGATCTGCGTTCTCACCATCAATCCTCTTTGTTCTCCCACTAAACTTTTCTGGTGGCATTTCCCTCTAATCACCACTGTTGCTTCGGTCTCCATCCTCTGGCAAGTCTGTTGAACGCCTCATCCCATCACCATCCACTTTGCCAGAAAGTTTATGGCGGCTTTCTGGTTATGTTTCTGGTGGCTCAGATCCAGCAACATCATATTCCAACTCTTCATATTTGTTAATCATATTTCTGCTGTTGGATTGTCTTTTTTCTATCTCCATTGCTGGCTATTTTCCCCCTCATTACTATCTTCATTTTATCCTAGCAGCTCAATCATCTGCAAATGTCTGCCTCTCTGGTAAGTGTGGGATTGGCTGCCACTATTTGAACCTTACTAGTGGTGCATGATTGGTCCTGTGTCAGTTTTCTGACCAGCAGTTTCACCTTGACTCTCCTTGCAGTGCTACTAGTCTGGTCTCTTGATTTTTTCCACTTTCGTTGGACGGATCTCCTTATATACATGCCTTCTTTGATGCCTTTTTACCTCCATGATTCTCTTTCTTATAGTTCTTTTTTATTTAAAATAAATATAAAAAATGAGTATTAATATGTAAAAGGCTTAAGGCTTGAATAATGATATTTAATGCACTCAGGAAATAGAAATAGTATCTTCTTCTCCATTTTATATGAATTCAATGTTCATGGTGGGTTTTATTGATAAACAATCATGGGAAATAGTCTCTACGGAGTCTAACAAGAGTCCTGTATGAAGAACCTATGCAGTGCATGTTCTACTGAATAAGAAGCTGTTTCATTCTCTATGTTCTCTCTTTCTCTCTAAATTCTCTCCCCTAATTGTAACATTACATGAATCACTGTACAGTAGATATGCATATGTTCATCTTGTACATTAAGGTTAATAATTAGTTTTCTAGAACAGAGCCAAACTGAAGGAGTAAATTCTAATTATTTATCCTAACATAATAAAGTACAAGAGAAATAAAGGAATACTATAATGGGGTTGCTCTTGCTCGAATGTTATTTCAATCTGTTGATTGCTAATGTAATTTCTTGTGGGTTGAATTATTGTTGGAGATCAGTTGTTGCATTTACTATTTCTAACATATTTATTATCTGGTAACTATGGGAGTAGGGGCATTCAATAAAACCATAGCAGGATCATGCAATCCGTTGGGATGAGGGAATTAATTTTTAGTTAGAATTTGTCTTATTGATATCCATCAAGAGGAAGAATATAAATCCAGGCAAATGAAACAATAGTCTTTGCCTTTGTTAAACTGCTATAGCACCAAATTATAAAATTGGTTTCAAATTTATCTGGATCATTATCTTTTTCTTTTCATCTGAATGGAAATCTTTGCTTTTGGATTTAAATATTTTTGCATGATTGTCCTTGACTCATTGTTCAAATGTCATATAATGTAGGAAGAGGGAATTGTTGCCTTGGAATTTGATAGGAAGTCATCATTATTGCGTAAACAAGAGGATGAGAACCTTGACATGGTGAAAATTGACAAAACTCGATCATGTGTTGAGAAGTTGGAGTCTGATTTAATTAGCTTACGGCAGTGCATCAGTGAAACAACTTCATCAATTTTGGAAATGATAGATGAGGAGCTTTTACCCCAGCTGGTTGCATTAACTGCAGGGTATATTCATTTGAATCAATGCATTAGAGTATTCTAACTTAATGATGTGTTAATATCAATCTAACTTAATGATGACCTTATGGTTGTTTTGTAGATTAGCACAAATGTGGAGAACAATGCTTGAGTCCCATGAAGCCCAAACACTCATCTCCCAGCAGTTGAGTGACCTCAGTGATAATCATAACACGTTACTAAATTCTGAATATCATCACCAGGCTACAATTCAATTTCAGACTGAGGCCTCTTATTGGTATAGCAGCTTTTGCAAACTTGTAAAATCTCAACGGGAGTATGTGAGGATCCTCTATGAATGGGTTAAGCGTACTGACAGCCTCAGGGATGGTCAAGAAAGTAGCAATCATTCTTCTGTTCTTACCATTTGTGAACAGTGGGAGCATGGGCTTAACGAGTTACCAGAAAAGGTACTTTTGGTCAAAATTTGATGTCAATCTTTGTTCCTTGGGCTTTGATTATTCTTGACATGAAAAACAGAAAATCTTTTGTCATAACTGTTTCCTATTCCATTTCTTTCTCTCAAAACTGGAAAATCTTTACTTTCAAAATTCAAACTAGTGCAACTGGTTTGTTTTGTCTGCAATGCTATCTCCACAGTAGTCCTGTTGTTCTGTTTTCACCTACTGTACATCGGCCTTGGCTCCGCACTTCCAAGTGACTCAGTTTTTACTTTTATCTCACTCAGTAGAGCAGAAGTCAACAAAGCATAGTCCAGCCACCGAGTGCTTGTTTTTTTGCTTCATGCCAGTATTTGCTAGTTCTGTGTGTCTATGTAAACTTCAAACTCTAGGCCATGATGTTGAATTACAGATATCATCTGATTAAGTCATTGTTCCAAAAGTTTAAACTGTTGGGGTAAATGCACATGAATGTTTCATATCTAGCAGTTTCTCTGCACTAAAGTTCTGGTTTCAAAACATTAATTGCTTCCTTGTATTATGAGTGTTCAAAAGTTGGTTTGAAAGATTAAATGATTTGTTTGAATAAAAACTTTCTTTTCTCCATGTTACCACCAAACGTCTTAAAGAATTTCATCAGTTGATTTTCTTATAAATAGCAAGACTTACAAATTTGCTGACACTCTGGCTCGTTGCAGGAGACTTCTGATGCAATAAAAAGCCTATTGTCATGCATCCGTTCCATAACTTCTCAGCAGACCGAGGAACACAACATTCTGAAAAGGTTACAGAAGCTTGAAAGGAAATTCCAAAAATGTGTGAACTCCTTGGCTGAGATGCAGCAAAAATTAGACGGAGATATGGCTGATACAAGCCCCAGGCATCCAATACATGTTAAGAAAAGTGAAACAGAAGACATTAAGAAGCAAGTGGAGAACGAGAGAGCAAATTATTTGGATGCTGTTCAGTATAGTAGGGCCATGACCCTAAATCAGCTACAAACTACACTTCCCCCTCTCTTCCATTTACTGATGGAATTTTCAAGTGCTTCATCCCAAGCTATTGAGCTTATCAATACCCCAGTCAAGCCATTGGAGTAGAGTGCAGAGGGATATTGCACCACATAACATTTTAATTGCTGTCTGGTGCTTTGGATGGTATGAGCAGAATATATATATTTGTATTTGTATATTGTAAATTGTGTTCTTGTCAGTTTTTCAACTGACACAAAATTGTGTTGAGTCATTGATGATGATGGTATCAAAATTAAACTCTTTTGTGTATCCCTTCCAAGCCACCATATTCTGAATTTTTTAATGGGGGCTGAAGGCTATTATTTATATTGTAGAAAATGGAAAGAAAAGAAAAGAAAAAGTAGAGTAGAGGGTATATACTAGTATCAATTTATAACAATAAAATGTCAGGTTTCATAATGCATATAACTCTGAGACGTCAGGTTAATACATATATAAATATGAGAGGTTTCATAATGCGTATATCTTTTATTAATAATAATAAAAAAAATAATGTTTATTGTTTTTTTGTTTTTTTTCTTCATATTTTATCTTTTTATTCTTGGGAATACAATCAACATTGTTTAATCACTTATTTTGAAGAAATTGCTCATGACAAGTAAAAGTTACTATAATGGAAAATTAAGAGTTACTCCATTGTATAATTATAATATAATAATATTATACGAGTCAATATAAAAAACGATTTTCTTTTATAACTGTATTTTAATGTATGCAGTTTTTTCATAACTCCAGTATAAAATTTAAAAATCATTTTTTTTATAATTAAAATGTGCACACCTTTTTTAACTGATTTTTTGTGTTTCTATATTTTTTACCCTGTTACTTTGATGGAAAACTACAAGTGATTCTATTGATTAGTAAAAATACTATAAAATTAAATTACAAGTGTGTAACTAAAACATTATAAAAAATTAATAAAGAATTTATTTTTATAACCCTTTATCCATATGTTTTTCTAATTTCAATATAAATTTTAGTAACTGAATTGTTTTTTCATTTTGATACTTATTATAATAACTTATTTTTTAATTATAAATATTCTTTTTATAAACATAAAAAAATAAGCAAATATACATTGTCATGCTATTGAGATTCGTTATTACTGTTTTTTAGTCTAAGGAAAGATTTTTTCATAAATACTTTTTGGACAGAAAAAATAAAATAAAATAAAATGAAATTAGTTTATTTATATGGTAAAGTTAAGATTAGTTTACTTCACAGTGCGCGTTGAAACATTTTTTTTTTCTATTATTATCTTCAACACTCTACAAATTGTTATCAGCTACTTCCCCCAACTTCTGCTCTCAGTTCATGGTTCTTTTTTTTCCGCGTGATATTGATAGTGAGTTTCTTCTTCTTCTTCTTCAGGTTAGGGTTCAATTAGGGTTTTAGTAAATTGAAGGATTGTGCTTGATAATGATAGAATGAATGGTTTGAATGAGGTTTTTTGATTGTTTTCCATGTAAATAGGGTTCTAATTAGGGATTTAATACGTTGTTGCTGATGGGAATGATGTGCCTTTTGATTGTGCCGTGTTTTAATCCGTTCTATGCTGTGGGTGCCTGTCACTGAAGCAAAAACTCTGTTTACATTGTTATGTAGCCTAGTTATGTGCTGAACTTCTTTTTCATTTTGTTTATGATCTTCATGGTTGTTATATTATTACCGTCGAGATGACAGAGACCAGATAATGGAGTATTATTTAGTATTTTTTTAGGAAAGTTACCAGAAATTTTGCACCCCTGGAGGAGATGAGCCTGACAAAAAACAAACAATTGAAAATTTGCTAAAAGCAGCTAACTAGAGCTGGTTTATTTTATGAATATTAACTATATCTTAAAATGGCCTATTACTATTTGAAAATGACTGTACAGATGTATAAAAGGGGATCTTTCTCTGATGAATTTGAGACACCCGTAATTGAACATAAAAAGATAATGTCACTGATATATACATTTATCTGCATGTCACATGTATTTTTTCAACATACACTATAAATCCACGCAAACAAGATTATTGTAGACATTAATGCTCATAAGCTTAGATAGGAAATCAAATCCAAGATTTCTAGTAATTAGCTTATTTCCCCCTCCTTAGAGTACACGTATATGTAGAACATAAAGTTTACAGATGAAGGATGAAAAATATTTCTTAAACTGATTACCCATAAGTCCTACTCGGATAGCAATTGTCTGCAGAATGGTTAGCCAGATATGCTTTATATTTTGCTTACGTTGGAACACAATTTTTTTTACAATAATTTATCTTATTTGTTGTAGTTGATGGACAGGAACTGACATCAACAGTATATAAATTCTAGATTCATTTTGGTGAAGAAGCATTTCATAAACAAGTCAAACAAAAAATTGAGCACAACGTAGCCATTTTACTGCGTGGCCTAGCATATTTGTCCTTTTAGAGGTAATTTTCCTTAAGTCCAAACCTCATTTAATCCTATCACAACACTATGTGCGTAGTTTTATCTCTACTGCAAGGAGAATTGTCTAGGGAGACAGTTTAATAGTTCATATACCTGTTATTAGCTTTTGGTGAATTGATTTTTTGCCAGTTGCTTATGCAATTGTACAATTAGTTTATATTTGAAATGATACTGTTTTTAATGGTAATTAGTTCATCCTGCAAGTTACAATATCTACAAAATGAATCTTGTTCCTGTTAAAGATTATAATTTTAAGAAAAAATGAGAGCCTTCAAACTGATTTTAGTTGTTAACCTGGTTTTTTGTTGGCTTCCCCTAAAGTCTTGTGGACTTCCTCTTTGATCTTGTTGGCAAATTTCATAATAAATATATGGCCAAGGACTTGTCATGATTTTGTTTCTTCCTACGGCAAAAATATATCAAGTCTAATTTATTGTCAACTCCAGTATTAATAAAATACTTGAAAAATTACAAGCAGGTCTGGTCACTGCAATTTGTACTACTAGGGTAGGGTGTTTTCATAGTTAAGTGTAAAAGAAAAAGCTAGACTAAGGATAAAAGGCTTACTTGTATGTGTTATCAATAACAAGCTAAAAGAATAACACGAATGAGGAATGACATTGATTTGGTTACCCTTGACAAATGGGGTCACATAGTGGGCATGCATTTGGTTTGGATTTTATCGGTCAGGGGTAGTAATTTAGTATTACAAGACTGTAAAGATGCCCAATCAGAAAAGTCATACATTCTTTATCTTATGTTGTAGGTTGATTTGTTTTAACTGGAGGGATTGTTGGATTCCTTTTACCTAGGAATACTGCAACATTGAACAGTGGTGTGCTCTTTGTTGGTGCTTTACTGTTCCTCAATACCTGTAGCTTGAAGATCTGGAGGCAAGGAAAATCAAGTTTACCATTTATTCTAGGACAAGAAGGTATGCAATTTAAGGGGTATTAAGATAGTCCTGGTGTATGAATAAAAACAAAGCAACTGAAAAAACTACAGCATAATCTCAATGCAGTGCTTTTATCTCGACTGGCTTTAGTGTTATCATAGGTATATCTCAAAGAAGTGCTTCTATCTTATATTTTGTCAGATTTTCCTGCCTTCTCACTGGTGCCTTTGTTATCTATATCCTCCACTGGTCCAATCAAAACCACCCTCCAATTAGCATTTATTGTTCTTATCTAATAACAAATCTAACTGCATGTTCTTTTTTCTTAAGCCACCCAATTGATCTCTTATACTTATGGTTACTGAATACCAGATACTGATTGTTGAAGAAGAGGTATTTCAACAGGTTATATTTGGTAGAGGAACTACTGTTACAGAATATGAAAGTGGAAGAGGTGAATCGATGTCAGATTCAAGAGTGGTATCCAAAGTTCAAATCTGTATCCATCAAGACTTTAATTCATCAACTCCCCGAGTCATTTATTCAGTACCTTCTTGATGACTCAGGGCCCTTCCTCTTACCTGTTTCTGTCTTAAATGAAGATGCATTACCCAATAGAATTCATAATCCCAATGAGGAAGAAGATTTTCAGGTGTCAGAGGGATCTGGTGATGAAGCAGAAAGTTCTCCACCACCTTCTTTTCCAGAACTTGAATTGAAAATTAAGGAATCCATTGAGTCCCTTGGGGGTGCAGTCTTTCCCAAGCTGAATTGGAGTGCTCCAAAAGATTCCGCTTGGATAAGTACTGCTGGTACCCTTCGGTGTACCAGTTTCAGTGAGATTGCACTTTTATTTCGGGCATCTGACTCATTGGTCCATGACTTGTGCCATGTGTATGATTCATGCCAGGACAAATCTTTGACGAGGCCCCATAACTTTTTTCTTGCACTCCGGAAATGGTATCCATCCCTTCAGCCAGACATGGAATTTCGATGTTTCATAAGAGATCAGAAGTTAATTGGAATTTCTCAACGAGAGGTTACTACTTTTTATCCTGTTTTGCTTGAAAAGAAGAATGATCTCCTTTCGTTGATACTAGCATTTTTTAACAATCATGTGAGGGCTAAGTTTGAGTCAGAGAACTACACATTTGATGTTTATATCACAAAGGATGAGAGAGTTAAGGTTGTGGATTTTAACCCTTGGGGTGCCTTCACATTGTCCTTGTTGTTTGCATGGGATGAATTAGGGCTTATTCATAGTGAAGGAAATGATGTGGAGTTTAGAATTGTGGAAGATCGTTGTGCTGTTAGGCCAGGCCTTAAAACAGCAGTACCTTTTGATTACTTGGATACCAGTGCGGGCAGTGGTTGGGATCAATTTCTAAGGAGTGCAGATGAAGAGTTAAGACAACAGTCTACAGAAGCTGGTGCATGATAATCAGCTGCTGTTTCTCTATTATCACTTAAGGTAGCAAATAAAAAAGTAGCTTTTGTATTTTTGAGTTTTTTGACAAGGGGGAAAAATCGTGTTCGAAAGCATTACCGCATGGAGGATGCAGATTTCTTGTTTAACACAAACCTCTTAGTCTTTATGGTTATGAAGTTTATTTTGTTGGACTTCAGACATCACATTTTTAATTAAAGTTTTTCTGTTGGTCATTTTAAGCTGCAACCAATTTCAGGGCTTCAGATAATTAAGTGTTGAAACTCAGGCACACGGACATCTGAAATGACAATTGTGTACTATAGCATCATGTGCTTATTTTGTACCTCAGTATTTTGGAGAAAATTTATCACATGTTGTGTGTATTTTTTTTTATGAAGAAATGAGTTGCTACTACATGTTTGTGTTATTCATGTGCTTATTTATGTTTGTTTCTTTCATTGCAAACTCTTCCATGATGTTCCTTTGAACTAACTGGTGACACTAATATGCATAATTCTTTTTGGGTGCCCTTCACGTGCATCTTTTCTATGCATATGTTCATTTAATAATTTAGTTCTTTTGTATCTGCATTTGCATCACACGGCTTCATTACTAGAGATGCAGGTTAGAATTATAGTTTCGTTTGGATTAACTTGCTTTTTGTAAAACTGTTCTTATAACAGATTCTTGATAAATGATTTTTCTCCAAACATGTTTTTCCTCCTGAGCCATGACTACAATTTAACATAGATTTGTTTCCTTCAAAGTTCATTAATCGATTTAAGTTAAAGTTATAATAATCTATCACTAATCCTTTCTAGGAATTGAATGACAAAGAGGTCCTTTGAATTGAATCCATTGTTTGGAATTGAGTTGTGATACGCTAAAAATCCATAATTTGTAATACACCCACCTGAAGTCCAAGTTGAGATAGCTGAATGGCATTTTGTTGAGCTGACATGTAAGGTTCTTGGGTTTTGTCAAATTTTCCTTCCTTTAGAACTCTTAGCGTAATTTGAGTTTATTACATCCTTTGATCCTGTCTATGAAAATGGAAAGAAACAAAAACCAGTATATTTTACAATTCTACAAATAGGACTCCACAACTTTCATAATAATAACACTAAAGTTATTGAGAAACTTATTCTCACCCTAATATTAATAACTTCGAAACATACTTTCAAAGTTTTCATGTTATCAGTACTCACTGTCCAATGAAACATGTTTTACAAAAAAATGAGCTTGTTGAAAGAATAATAGCTTTGGTCATTTGGTAAATATATTCAATACTTAATATCATAGTTGTCAAACTCGCGAGTCTACGTAGACTCGTGGGAGCTCCGTAGACTCGACTCGTAGACTCGTAAGAGTCTACTTTCATATTAAAAAAAAAATAGTGTAAATAACTACATTTAATCCTGAATGAGAATTAATAATATACCAAATCATCTAACTTCAAAGTCTCAAATAAAGATGGTCATACAAATACTACAAAAGTTAAATTGTTCAATTCAAGTCATAGAAATTAAATAATTAGAAATTCAAATTTCCATGTCCAATCCTCTAATGATATCCTCTCCTCCATCATCTCCATCATC
>Ga0123342_1005333_pt1 | contig 18739 bp, 19 predicted proteins | sample Turbeawhitnodule_FD_89960 | JGI IMG/M metagenome (GOLD analysis project Ga0123342, IMG submission 89960) | Root nodule microbial communities of legume samples collected from Mexico - Turtle bean Mexico white nodule | ecosystem: Host-associated > Plants > Roots > Nodule | place: Mexico: Nepantla...
AAGAATGTAATTTTTAGAATATTGATTGATTCAATATTTTTCAAAGGAAAATGTTAATGGGATATTTATTTGGATCTAATAAGGATTAAATTATTTCTACATATTTCATTCATAGTAAAAAAAATTGTTCTTTGACATTTCTTCAATTATACTTTATTATTAACACATTGAATCGTGAACTTTTCTTATATATTTAAAGACAAGATGTTTTGGATAAATATATTTTATATTTTAAAAAAATTAATTACTAATTAAATTTGAGATTTAAAATAAATTGAGACTTAATATGATAATAAAATTTCAAAATTATTATATAAAAGAATATATTAAATATATATATTCAAACTTTTTAAAATCTTTAAATTTATTATATAAATAAAGAGATTTATAACTTCTTTTATTTTTGCGTATTTTGTTTCCTTTTTTATTTTTATATTAAGAGAAACAACAATTGGGATTAAGTACCATGACTAACAAATATGCTTAAGAGGCATTACATCGATTATTAAAAGATATTCTAGGTTATGATGTTACATTTGGAACTAAAGTGATGATATTAGGAGGAGGTTTTTTTCTAGGTATTGTTTAAAAGGGTACAAAGGCATAAATTATTTCTACATATAAGTTTCCTTTATAAAGTAGTACAAAGGTATTGTATTTACAACAAAACATGCAATCATTACTAGATCATGATTTTGTAGAATATCTCATGCGCATGGGATATGAGATTGAACCTACAATTCTTGATGATATGGTGAAAATACTCCATGAACTAGTAATAAATGAGAAGGAAATATTTTAATATACTAACTTAAACAAAAAAAAACATTTCCCGAATTGTAATTTCATACATGGCATGCATCTTATACGGTCTAGAGAGCTATATTGACTAAAAAAATGATAACCTCAATAACATGATTACCGGTCATTTTCCAGGAGAACAACATAATTTATTGTTATTTGATAAGTTGAAGGACACACATAATATATACCAACAAGAGTACATGCACTCCATTGCTCCAAGTGTCTCCATCCCATATTTTAAAGTTTAAAAGTGGTGCACCATTAATCTTGTTACAAAACATAGACCCTTAATCTAGATTATGTAATGGGACGAGATTATTGTTTTGTGGGTTCTACATGAACATGTTAGATGTTGAAATCTTGATAGGTCATCATCATATTGGGAAAAAATCTTTCTTACCAAGAATTAAACATAAAACAACATAAAATACATGTCTCTCATTTATGCTTATTAGGAAACAATTTCATGTAAAACTAAGTTTTGTCATTACTATAAATAAATCACAGGGTCAAACTATACTCAATGTTGGAATTCACCTTTCATGACACGTTTTTAGTCATAGTCAATTATATGTTGCATTTGTCAAGAGGTGTTTCTCAAACTTCAACAAAAAAGTCTTATTAAAGAAGGACACCATGAAAGAGAAAATGAAAATTTTACCAAAAAATGTTGTTTATAAAGATATTTTGTTATTTCAAAACCAGGTATTCTACTTAATTAGACATCATTTTAATAAACACGATTTGTTATGATATATTAAAGGTAACATAAAATATAAGAAGACTTTATGGTTCAATGAAGATATTGACACAAAACATTCATACATTTGTTTACACAAATAGGTAATTGTCAATATATGTATTTTGCATATATGTGTATTTTGCAATTTATTCATAATTGACATTCTTTCTTAGGAAATTGAATTTGTAAAATAATGGAACACTTGGAATGATGTTCAATCACTCGCATTGGTTAAGCTAATTGATGCCAATGTATAATGATTTTACATTGTGATGATGATAGTGACATTTTTTATTCATATGGATCACATTCTTCAATTTAGGTTCATCGTTTGCAAATTTATGGATGATATATTCTATACAAAATTACGAAGGCTCTTTCAAAGGTAAACTATGTTCTCTACTTAAGGTAAACTATGTTTTCTACTTAAGTAATAAACATAAATATGTAAATAATAAAAATAAAAAAAATTATATATATATATATAATGAAAGGTATGGATGGAACAACAAATTTTGTGCCCATTTATACCACCTCAATTTTTTCAGTTTGTATTCATGTGTGAATATTTCTTTTATAGATGATCTCATTCTTTCATGTACAACTCTTTTTGTCTTTAAAAAAGAAAACCCTGCATAATCCACGTGAGGAGGCATAATACTCCATCCATTTCTTTTGTTCCTGTAATCATGATCTCATTCATTCATGTACAATTCTCTCAATCTTTAAAAAAGAAAACCCCGCATAATCCACATGAGGAGGCATAATACTCCATCCATTTATTTTCTTCCTATAGTCATGGACAAACACTATCGAAAGTGTGATACAATATTAACTTTAAGGATGACGTAAACTTTCATTTTGTATTAAAGTCTATTCTAATTAGGATATTGTTAAATCATCCATAAATGTATGAAGGTGTATTGATCGTTCCATATTGACTAAAGATAAGATCAATTTGTAGTATATAAGTAGGGACAATTGTTATCTTAAAAGTTAGTTTTGTGAGGATGAATTGTTGTAAATTTGAACAAAATATCGCAAAAGATATCACCTTTTAAAACGAAGATGCATAACGAACGCGAATATCGTAAATAGAGTGTCGTTGTTGCGTTTTCTTTGGCGACCTCCCTGCATCAGTCCTGATCTTCTTGGAGAGATTCTCGGACACGAGATCCTCCTCCACAAGTATCGATCTCCCTAGCTGGATCTCAACATGCAAGATTCTGACTTCTAGGATGTTCTCCTCGGAAAGTTGTGCTACTAGAAAGGGAAGTGGTGCCACTAAAATCGGTTTTGGAGTTGCAATAGTTTTTGGGATGTTGCACATTCCCACTCTATAAATAGGGGTTTCCTACGCCTCTTCACACACATCTCTTTCACGAATTCTTCACTCCTTTTCACTTCTTCATTCTTTCTATCTTTCTATATTTTCGGTATCCTAGTTTTTCACTCTTAAGAGTTTACTTGCTAGTTTTGATATCCTCAGTATTATCTGAGAAGTTTATGTTGTATCTTGGGGGACTTGAACAACACACCACGGATAAGTCCTTAAAGACATTGATCATCCACACCTCAGGAAATTAACTTTGTTCATGTTTTCAGTTTTTATTTACTACAATCGTAAGTGCTTATGACTGACGGTATGGACATCAACAACAACTTTACAACGGAGACCTCAAACGATGTTTATGCAACTCAAACCATCTTTGCAAAACCCTTTTCAGATGTTTGAAAATGAAAGTCTTCATCGGTTAGAACTTCTAACACTGGCAAGAACATGTGTTTACTCTGTTGGACATGTATGGAGTTGTTTTTGCTGTTACAACTTCAAAACCCGACTCCAGCACGTCTACGAAACAAATTGAAGATTGGAATCATACAAATAAGGTATGTCATCACACCTTACTTAATGTGTTATTTTACTATTTGTTTTATGTGTATTGCTCCTACAAGGAAGAAAAATATATTTGGAATTCCCTTATTCTTAAATATACTATTGAAGATGTCGTAAGACAAATGTTCGTTATCGGAAACTACTATTATTAAGAGATGATCAAAGTCAAGGACATCAAGATTCAAATCAACGAATACCACAAACTGCTTAAAAATATGAAAGCATAGAACTTAGTTTTTCTTGATGAATTTGTTTTTTAATTGTTGAACAAAAATCTTTCGCAATCTTGGATTGACTACAAACAACAGTTGAAGCACATAAACAAACAAATGTCATTGTCTGATCTGATCACACATATCACTATTGAAGACACCAACAAAAAGGAGTGTGCTACTGCAAGGGCTAAAGTGTTTTTTTCCTAGGCAAACATGGTAGAAGACAAACCAACCCCAAAAAGGTATGAGAAAAAACTTAATCACAAGAAGAAAAATAATAATAAAATTTCTCGTTCTAATGGAACTAACCTAATGTAGTCCAGTGGCCCGCCATGATAGCCCCACCTCAAAGAAGAAAGGAAATTGTTTTGTCTGTGGAAAGCCAGGTCATCATGCACCTAAGTGCAGACGTAGGGTAAAAAATGATAATCCTTCTAAGGCAAATATAGTCGAAGGGGATGATGCCATTGTTGCGATCGTTTCACTACCTTGTGGCCAATGTGAGTATATAGGTGGTAAACTCTAGGGCTACCAGACACATATGTGCAAACTCAGTATGTCCAAATAATAACCCGACTCCAGCACGTCTACGAAACAAATTGAAGATTGGACTTATGCGAATAAGGTATGTTGTCACACCTTACTTAGTGTGTTATTTTACTATTTTTTTTAAGTGTATTGCTCCTACAAGGAAGACAAATATATTTGGGATTCCATTATTCTCAAATATATTATCGAAGATGTCATAAGACAAATGTTCATTATCGAAAACTTCTATTGTTAAGAGATGATCAAAGTCAAGGACATCAAGATTCAAATCAACGAATACCACAAGTTGCTTGTAGATATCAAAGCATAAAACATAACTTTGCTTGATGAATTTGTTTATGAACTGTTGATTGAAAAACTTTCTTAATCTTGGACTGACTACAAACAACAATTGAAGCACACAAACAAACAAATGTCATTGTCTGATCTGATCACACATATCATTATTGAAGACACCAATAGAAAGGAGTGTGATACTGCAAGGGTTAAAGTGTTTTTTGCCAAGGCAAACATGGTAGAAGACAAACCAACTCTAAAAAGGTATGAGAAAAAACTTAATCACAAGAAGAAAAATAATAATAAATTTTCTCGTTCTAATGGAACCAACCTGATGTAGTCCAATGGCCCACCATCATAGCCCCAACTTCAAGAAGAAAGGAAATTGTTTTATGTGTGGAAGGTCGGGTCATCATGCACCTAAGTGCAGACGTAGGGTAAAAAACGAGAATCCTTCTAAGGAAAATATAGTCGAAGGAGATGATACCATTTTTGCGGTCGTTTCACTAGTAAACCTTGTGGCCAATGTGAGTATATGTGTGGTAAATTCTAGGGCTACCAAACACATATGTGCAAACTCAATCTGTTGAAATAATTGGGAGTTTATTGCATTTAAAGGACTTTTTCTAAAACAAGCATTGTTTATGCAGTAAGTAGACTAAGTAAGTACACTCAATGTCGTAGTCATGATCATTGAGATGCACTTGCAAAAGCCATGAAATATTTAAGAGGTACAACGGATTATACCGTTGAATATAATGGATTTCTGATGACTTTTTATGGAAAATGCACCGCGTTGTCAGAAGTAATAATGTATCCCTAAGGACAGATATCGAATCCATAAGGAACAATTGAATATTCAAGTACAAGATTCTCTAAATATAAAACATAATAATAAAAGTTTGATGGAATTTGTTGTGGTGGCAATGATTAACAAGAAAACAAGGAAAAAAGTTGTTGCTTCAATTGGAAAAATAGGGATAGGGTTTCATCTTTCTCACTCTTTTGTATTTTGATTAATCATGATAATATGGTGTCATGTGATTGATACTGATGCATGTATAAAAATCATTTATATTGATTCATTGCATATAAAATGATTAAAATGCTTCTTAAATATTGATTCCTCTCATATTTATAAAATAACTTAGAATCAATACCAGACATTGATAGCAATTAACATTTCAGGTCTATTCCTAGCACTCAAATATGTTAAGTATTATTGTTTAGGTCAGAACCATAAAAATACTTTCTAGTCAAATTTAAGATTCTAGATCAATAACTAGAAGCAAAACAATAATACCAATAATCAATCAAGAACATAATATTATGCTTATATATCACCTCAATATATAAGAGTTTGAACAAATTACTCTCAATATCAAAGGGTAAAATTAGCCACACATCTTCTAACACCTGTTATTCTCCCAATTGAGTTACAAGTCACTCAATAGTGTTTTCCTCTCAATCTTGCATAGTAGGGTTGTGCCTCAAGCCTCTTATTTAACCTAATTTGCTTAGGCGCTAATGGACCTGCTTGGGCAAATAAAACGTAAAAAAACCCAACGTTACTGGCGCTATCTCGCTCAAGCGAGATCCACTAGTGGCATCTTGACTTTTTACGAATTTGGGCAACTTTGGTGAGTGTTGATGCATTCCAACTTTCTCTTTTTAGCTTTGTATATTTTCCTTTTGTCCAATCATCTCCATTCTCCCATAAAATCCTGAAATTTACACCAAATTTGGGAATAAATCGTTCCTATTCAATTATAAATCACAAAAATATGTAAAAAGGTATAACTTTATAAATTAGGGGTTATTTTATACTTATTTTAGAAATTAATACTCATAAGTGCTTATATTTTAATATAATATATTATTGAAATTTGGCACTTATCAATTTCCCACTGTACTAAAAGGGTACAATGATGTTAATTGGATCTACGATTCAAATGAGACAAAAAAATCTACTACTGGTTATGTGTTTACACTTGGGGTGGTGCAGTTATATGGAGATCAATCAGAAAAACAATTATTGCAAGATCAACAATGAAATATGAGTTTGTTGCTCTTGAAATGATTGATAGTGAAAGTGAGTGGTTTAAAAATTCTTAGCAAACATTCCATTAGGAATGAAACCAACCACATCTATATTAATGCATTGTGTACTATGATTGATAACTGCTAGCACACACTAAGTGTTTTGGTTCATATATCTTGCTATACCAATTATACTGTATATAAAGTTCACCAGTCTAGGAATGGTTCATATAGGTTGCTATAATAGCGACACATTGCATCTTATATAAACCCATTATTTTCTTCTTTCTTTTTAACTTACATCTTTTGCAATATATGAGGATTGTTGTAAATTTGAACGAGATTTCGCAAAAGATATCACCTTTTAAAGGGAAGATGCACAATGAATGCAAATATTGCAAATAAAGTGTCGTTCTATTGCTGTATTTTTCTAACAACCTCCTTGCAACTGTCTTGATATTTTTGGAGCGCTTCTCGGATGCGAGATCCTCCTCCACAAGTCACGATCTCCCTAGTTGAATATTCGCACGCAAGACTTTGGTTTTCACGATTTCCTTCGTTCTCTTTGGGAAGTTGTACTGCTGGGAAGGGGAACAATGCCACTAAAATCGGTTTTGGAGTTGCGGTAGTTTTGAGCTGTTGCATTTTCCCACACTATAATTAGGGGTTTCCTACGCCTCTTCACACACACCTTCATTATCTCACGAATACTTCAATCATTTTCACTTCTTCATTATTTCTCTCTTTTTATATTATTAGTACCTTGGGTTTTTACTCTAAGAGTTTACTTGTTAGTTATGAGATCCTCAATATTGTCCGTGAAGTTCCTGTTTTATTTTGGGGGACTTGCATAATACACTACAGATAAGTCCTTATGGATGGTGATCATCCATGCCTAAGGAAATTTACCTTGTTCGTGTTTTCAGCCTTTATTCATTATATGAATTAGGGTTAAAGTTACTTTTTAATATGTTTAGACAATTCAAAATATACATAGACAGTTAGTCTCGTAGGACCATCTTTTACATTCTAGACCGTCAGATGATGGCTTGGTAAGACCTTTCGATGATGAAGTTTGTTATGTGTTTTTGATCCTTTATAATTTTTTTTTTGCGTCAATACTTTGTAATTAAATCTTATTAATAACAAAAGTTTTCCAACTATTCTTTCCCTGTTATCTTCTTTCACTCTCCTTTCCCTTTTTATGACGATATTAGATTATATCCTTGTTTGGTGTAAGACTATATATTTGTAGATGATCCGTTAACAATCCAAGAGTGAGTGACATGATAGACTCAATAAGCTTCACTAGAATGCAATCTCATACTATACTAAGATGTGAGTTTAAGCTAACTCATTCTGAATTATAGAATTCATAAGATATTTTGTAATACCTTTCGAACTTTATACTTTGAAATACAAAATTATATTTGGATTAGAGTTCTAAATGTCTACGGATTATACAATTAAAAAAAAAAAAAAACACAGCATGAAGGGTAATTTTAGAATTAAAAGAATAATGGTGGTACAGGAAGAAAGTATGGAGGTGAAGGAAGAAAATGACTAACAAGCCAATACAAGAACTGCTTGACGGGCCCAAAGATAAAAAGCCCACGAAAGAGAGGGAAAGAAACCGATCGGCAGTTTCCACTATTTATGCTCACATCTCTCATAACCAATTCTCACAACTTAAACCCTAATACCATTTTCTGTTTCCACTCGCTCCATACATTCTGCATCCGTTTGCGATTGAAACTGAATGCGTCGAACATTGTTTTCTGATTGTTGAGAATTTCCGTTTTCGTCCTTTTTTTTGCATTTTATTCGTCATTCTTTTGTGTGTTTTTCATCTTTCTGTATTTTGACAATTGCATGAAGTTTTGAATGTTGAAGTCCTTTGTATGCTACGATGTTTCGAGTAAATTTTATTTCCCTCTTGTTGCCTAGTATTCTATTCGTAATTCTTTTATTTTGTTCGTGTTTTTTTTCTTTGTTTTCAACCTAATCTTTCAACCTATAATTTTTTCTTAAAAAATTTACCATGAAAATAAAGTTCAATAGTGAGCAACTTGCTTGTTATCTTGCCCAGTGATGCATAAATAGACTGTGAGCAGCTACACGGTTTCGTTCATATCCGGATCTGCATCTTTTCCCCTCTCCCCCTTCTCCGAGTATGTTTGTGTGTATATATATGTGTGTGTATGTGTGTGTGTGTGGGAAAATGCAAGAGGTTGTGAACGAATCGTGTGACAAAGGCTGTAGATGATTTGGAATTAAGCTATGAGATCTGAGGGCTTTTGCATTTTTTTTGCTTTAATTTCTGTACTTCGTTGTTTATGAAAATTTTGCTTTATACATTTGGCTTTTACGATATTTTCTCATGTTTAGTTGAAGGATGATACGCACTGGGCTCTGAGCAGTATAAACTGCACTTTTGATGGAATTGCGCAGCCTAGAAAGCTTTATCTGACTACCAACATGTTAAAATGAGGGACTGATTGTTCAGCAGTTTCCGTTTCGTATGGTGTTATTCTTTTTAAACCCTAATGAGTTGTTCTTCGCTAATTAATTAATAATGTATACTTTGCCAGACTCCTTTTTTCGCTACCATTTATTATTTTTTTGGTTTGTGTTTATTTCATTTTGATGTATTTTGGTATTTTGGTTTTATACACTTAATGGACTTTCTTCTTATGTTCTTTGCCTAACTCATTTTCATCTTAATATTTGATGTTTTCTGTAAAAATATTTTTTGCATGACTATTGTACCTCAATGCTCTCACATTCTAAAGTTAGTTCAGGAGCTATTTGGTTCATTAACCCTTGTTTTCTACTTAAATTGATTTCTCAGTAATGACTGAAAAAAGGGATTTCATCTTAATTCAATTGTTCGGAATGATATTTAGAGCTAATTGCCTGCATTCGTTCCCGATCGTTACAAATGAATTGTTGAATCTCTAACGTTTTGAATCAGAACCTGATGTGCATCTCTTTCACTTTTATTTTCTCTCTCTTTCCCTTCCCGTTTGTGTATGTTTTTTTTCACCCATAGAAGTGTTGTGTTTGTGCTGTTTATTGGAACAGTAATGGATGGCGGATGTTGTTGATGCGTTTGTGAATGTCATAAAGTTTGTTGATGGTGTTTTTTTAGTAAGGAGATCTGAGGGCTTGTATTTTTCTTTCTTTATTTATATTTTAACATCTGGTATATATATTTTTTTGTGCGAAATCTCCTTGTATGTTGCTTTTTTTTCTTAAGTTCGGATTGTAATGGGTCTTTAGAATTTCTTAGTTATCTGCCTAAATTTTCTTGTGTAACAAGATTTAACTCATTACACTAGTTGATCTATTAATTTTTCTATACTTGGATTCTTTACACAGAGTAATAGAAGGTTGGCTACGAGAAGTTCACCAACCGGTGTTTTCATTTTTTTCTTTACATAGAAGCAATTTGAACTTTTATGCTGTTTCGTTTTCACATCTTTTTCACTTTTTTTAGTCCAAATGATCGACCCATCCTCTTCCAATTGAAGTTTAATAATTAATTTGCTTTCCTGTTACTCCCTGTATAAGAAGCAAATGTACAAGGCACTAACTTGTTTGCAGCCTGCATTCAAGGACAGAAATAGGAAGCACAGCTCTATCATTAATTTAGCTCATCCTGCACCTTTTTTTTGTAAATTGTTTTCTGTATACAGATTTCCCCCTTCCCTCTGGTGCAATATGAATGGAAATTCACAGGCTAGAAAACTGTTATTTACATCTGTGTTGCGTAAGCATTCATCTGGTCTTAGATAATTCTGCCAAATATTCTGATTCATTTGCTTTTCGTATTGATTAGAATTATTGTTAACCTGTTTTTTACTACTTTAAATTGATAAGAATCGTGACTGATATCATCTTAAAATGACAACATTGCTATCGATTATGGAAAACTAATTTCCTCCAAATCTGCAATGATGGCCATGGCGGCTTTGTTGTTTTGCTCACAACTTGATTTGCATCACTTTCTCCTTCATCCTCTTGTAATTCTTTTATTAATTTTTTTTTTGGAAAGATGCAAGAAGCTCGTTTCACGCTAGTAGTTAATGTTTTAATGATGTATATAAGGTCTGAGGGATTTGGGAATCCAAATTTCTTATCAAAGTTTATATATATTATTTGTGGTTTTAGTAGTACTGTAAATAAGTCTACAACTAAAACAATATTTTGCTCATTTACATAAATTAAATAGCACAGTAAGTTGTCACTATGCAATTTATTGTTGCCCAATGATATAGGGACTATTAGTAAGCTGCCATCTGGTTTTCTTTATAACTGGACCTGCACCATTGCCTTTCTTTCTCTATCTCTCTCCACCTTTGTACATATCCTCTCGTTCCATTTATTTATTTGTTTTGGTGCAAGAAGGGCTGTAAATGAAACCATTGAGTAGATTATTTGATTTGCATTTAATTCTTTGATCCGAGGGCTCTGCAATTTGTTGTCGGATCCCATTTTCAACATTGTGGAATTTATGAATTTCAACTACTATTGAAATATGTTCCTTTTAAATTGCAGTCCTTCCTGTTCCTTTGGAAAAATAAAGCCTTATAGATAATTAGTGCAGTTTTCTGGTTTATTTTGTATTTATTTGTTTCTTTAAATTTGTTGCAAGCTCGCATAGCCTTTTGTCTTGTGCATATTTTTTAGTTAAGTTGGATGATGATCTGTATGGTAATAATGGAAACTAAATTATTAACTAAAATTAGGAATATAATTTTAAAACTAAAGTTTGAATTGTAGTTTTTAGTATAAGCAAGCTAGCTGGGGATTACTTGAACCAGTTAAATAAAATAATCTAAAACATATTTACAAGTTAAAAGTAAATGTTAATCTAATCTAAAGGGATGATTATCAGAGGGTTTCGTGTTTTTATTTTGATAAGTGATCATTTATGAAAAACTTTTTAAAGTAGAAAATAATAATAATAAAGAATAATTCCAATTTTGGAGTTATGAAAAATTGAATACAGTCGTTTAAACAAAAGTAACAATAGGAATTTTCAAGATTTTTCATACATCTGCCCAATTTTCCCCTCCAAAATAAATCCAAATTTAAAATAAAGTTTCCAGTTCCCATTGTGGCAATTGATCCGTAATCCTGGTGTTGTCTTAGGCTCGTATAAAATTGCTTTCTACACTGATGAATTTATGATCTCAAATAATTTTGCAATTTCCAAATTTCTTTTTAATTCTACCATTAAAATTCGGAATTAAAAAATATATTTCAGAAAAGATAATTTATAATATATTTTTGTCTTCTGGAAATGAAAATTCAAAATACTAATAAAAAATCAAAATTTTATTCTAGAAAAATAATAATGGAATAGAAAAAATACATTTTAAAAAACAAAATATGAAAATATTCCAGAAAAAGAATTTTAAAATCTATTTTTTTTTCAGAAGCTTAAATAAAAATTGTATTCTGAAATATCAAATTTGTATTACATTTTGAGCTCCCATACCTATTTAAAAACTGCAGAGGGCATTTTGGTCATAAAATTGTATTTTTGAAATATCAAATGAGAAATGTGTGTATACGAATCAAAATAAGGGTCCTAAAACAAGTGAAATGAAAGCGTACCGTACACATTCTGAATTGTGTCTAGTATTGGACTAGAGTGCCATGAAATTGGGCCTCAGAGCCCATGTGTGTTAGGGCACCTAAAGGTTATCCTGTTGAGTATGCTTTCAGTTGTGATTAGATTCTCGTGATGGAAAGCTGTTACAAGAGGTAAGCTATAAAAGGGGCTTGAGACCCCAGGTAAAGGTACGCTGTTCCTAAGACTGTCTGTTTCAACTGAGCAACGTTCCAGTGCAACAAGACGCAAAACCGATTCTAAAAGAGACAGCTAGAGCTTGTCATCAGAGTCAACCGACGAGCAGGTCAACCAACAAGAACATTTGGCGCCCACCGTTGGGGCTCGATAAAACTAGATCCCACTCGCAGTCGTGCTCGAGTTCCTAGATGTGATGATGAATATAAGGCAAGACCCATTAGGATCTGAAGGGAATGACAACCCCATCATACAACAACTTATGGAAACTGTGAGTGCTCTCCAGGAGGCAATGGCAACATCCAAGGCTGAGCAGGAGAGACTCATGGCGGAAGTCCGAGTTGAGCAAGTGCTCACGAAGACCAAGTGATGGCGGAAATAGACGCGTCTCGAGCAAGCAACGACGAGTTACACATGACTAATGAGGAATTGCGTAGGAGTCTACAACAATTTGATGAACGTTATGCGGGAGAGCGAGGCCCGACTACTCAACTAAGGACTCGTCCTAGACCATTTTCGCAGGCGATTATGCACGTTGTCATACCAGCCAATTTCATAACGCCCAAGATTGTTTTTACAGGAGTAGAAGACCCCGAAATCCATCTTACAACATTCAATTCCCAGATAATGATCTCCGGAGGGACAAATGCTATGCATTGCAAGATGTTCATGGGAACGTTCTCAGGCACGACATTACAATGGTTTGTCGACCTTCCTGATGGCCACATAACCTCTTTCGATCATTTTTCTGAATTGTTCAGGGAACAATTCATTATTAATTAGGCCCAACTGCTAGTCTTTTTCGACCTTTAAAGCATAAAGCAAAGACAGGGAGAGCCTTTGAAGGATTTTTTGAACAGATTCAGGTCGTTCGCAATGAAGCTCTAGACCCAGGTTGAGGCCTTGATGGTCCACGCCTTTGAATAGGGGGTCATTTCAGGACCATTCAGCGACTCGCTGATAAAAAATCAAGCAAGTTCGTTTGGGGAGATACGACGATGAGCTGTCGCCCACATCGCCGCAAAGGTGGTCATATCAGTGAAACGCAGTAGCATGCACCCAGGGCAAGCCAAGCCCAAAGAAGGCATCCTAGCTCAGCCTCTGAGGGTCCATGAAGTCGCGATCGAGAAGAGGTCAGGCGCACGACGAGCACCCTACGCACCCAGGAAGAGACAACCCAGGATGAAGGCGAGAGATGATCTGCCCTTCCAGCCAAACCTGGAGCTGTTGGGTATGCCCGGAATGGCGGATAAGTTGAGGTTCCCCCCCAAAATCAGATAGGAACTTGGGGCCGTGCAAGGACATCTGGTGCCAGTTCCACAAAGATTTCGGGCATGACGTGGAGCACTGTATAACCCTAGGCTACCAGTTAGCGGGCTTGATAAAATATGGATTTTTGAAGGAGTATTTGGAAGGGACCCAGGAGGGGTCAAAGGAAGAAAACCATTCAGCGGACTAAGGACATGAGGTGCATGTCCACGGGAGGATTTTCAGGAGGGGGTGTTTCGCCCCAAGCGTAAGAAGTACACGAGAGAGGTGATGATAGTAGAGGCGTGGGAGCCCGACCTCTGCTTTACAAGTGCTGATTTGGGAGACGTGGTCCCACACGAGGATGATCCAGTAGTAATCTTCGTCGTTATCGTGGGGAGAAGAGTACACCGATTTCTCATTGACTAGGGGAGCTCGGTTGATGTAATGTTTTTGGTAATGTTTAATAACCTGCAGTTGTCACCTGACCAGTTGAGACCGTATGATGGCTGTTTGTTTGTCTTCGCTGGAGACCAGGTGGAGGTGCGGGACATGTGGAGCTGAGCATGACCTTCTCAAATGGTGTCTCATCTCGCACGATTAGTATCAAGTACTTAATGGTCAATGCTGTTTCGACCTATAATTTTCTTTTGGGCAGGCCCTCTTTGAACAGGTTAGGCGTAATGGCCTTGACGAGACACATGAAAATGAAGCTTTCCTCCCTCGAGGGAGGGGTGATCGTCATCAAGTCTGACCAGAAGGCGGGGAGAAAGGGCTATGAGAATAGCCTGAAAAGCAGAAGGGGAGTGTGTATGGTCACCACCCAAGTGGAAAGCACCATTGAGAGGTGACTTGGGTTTGCTGGTGAGGTTCAGGAAAAGGTGATTGAAGGGAAGAAGTTCAAGCTTTACTCATCACTAGGCCAAGAGATGCAAGACCAGATCGCCGAAGTGATAACGAGACACATGAATGCTTTTGCATGGTCTTTTACAGACATGGCCGACATAGATACTGACTTCTTGTGTCATAGACTTACTGTGTATGAGAAGGTCAGGCCAGTGATACAGAGGAGAAGGAAGCTCAATGAGGAGAGACGCCTAGTCGTCAAAGAGGAAACCCATAAGCTTTTGAAAGCAGGCCACATTAGGGAAATCCAATACCCTGAGTGGTTGGTGAACGTTGTATTGGTGAAGAAGGCAAACAGAAGGTGGAGAATGTGTGTCGACTTTACAGACCTAAATAAGGCTAGTCCCAAGAATTCGTATCCGCTGCCCTACATTGATTCTTTGGTGGGCAACGCTTCAGGGTGCCGACTTCTGAGCTTTCTAGACGCGTTCTCGGGGTACAACCAGATCCGCATGCACCCCTGCAATGAGTGCAAGACCGCATTCATGACGAAGCTCTCCAACTATTGTTTTAAAGTCATGCCTTTTGGGTTGAAGAACGCTGACGCTACCTATCAGAGGTTGATGGATAGGATTTTCGCCCCCATGATTGGGTGAAATGTGCAAGCATATGTGGACGACATGATCGTCACCTCTGAAGAAAGGGATCATCACGTTGACGATCTGGAAGAGCTATTCACTACAATAGCTAATTACAATCTAAAGTTAAACCCAGAGAAGTGTGTGTTTGGGGTAGAGGCAGGGAAGTTCCTGAGGTTCCTGCTCACTGAATGGGGGATAGAAGTGAACCCAGACAAGTGTGCAACAATCATAGGGATGAGGAGCCCCACCATTGTGAAGTAAGTACAACAACTTACTGGGCATATGGCCGCCCTGTCCAGGTTTCTATCAGCAGGAGGAGATAAGGGTACCCTTACTTCCAGTATTTGAAGAAGAACAACCGCTTCACATGGACTCACGACTGAGCGTATATCCTTTGTAAGCCGCTACCGGGTACTCCCCTTCGTCTCTATTTTGCAGTTATGGATTGAGCAATTAGCTCGGTCATTGTGCAAGAGCAGGGTCAGGCTAAGTGGCCTATATACTTTGTGAGCAAGGTGCTACAAGGGCCGCAGGTACGATATCAGGCCATAAAAAAGGAAGCCTTGGCAGTGGTATTTGTAGCTCGGCGATTTCGTCACTATTTTCTGAGTTTCACTGTGATCGTAATGATTGATCTCCCAATCCACAAGGTCCTCCAGAAGCTCGATGTGGCCTGATGGTGCGCTGGGCAGTCGAGCTATTTGAGTTCGACGTGCAGTACGAGCCTAGGGGGTCTATCAAGGGCCATGTATATGCTGATTTCATGGTAGAGCTATCCTAGGAAGCCACCCAAGTAGACGGTGGAAACTTTCAATAGATCCTTTCCGTGGACGGATCCTCTAATCAGCAAGGTAGCGGTGCTGGAATTATTTTAGAAGGACCTAACAGACTATTAATTGAGTAGGCCCTTAGGTTCGCCTTCATGGCCAACAATAACCATGCTGAGTATGAAGCCCTGATAGCTGGGATGCTACTGGCCAAGGAATTGGGGGCTCGAAGTTTGTTGGTAAAAAGTGACTCGTTGCTGGTAACCGGGCAAGCCACAGGTGAGTACTAGGCCAAAGATCCACAAATGGCCTCGTACTTGAGGTATGTTACACTTTCTCACCTTTTAAGGGAAACCTTTCTCACGTTTGAGCTAGTGCATGTTCCTAGGGAGCAGAATGCCCGAGCAGACCTGCTGACCAAACTGGCGAGCTCAGGCAAGGGAGGTCGACAAAGGTCAGTTATCCAGGAGCCCTAAAGTCACCCAGGACCACTGCAGATGGAGTAGCAGAGGTAAGTATGTGGAAACCTTGGAGGTCAGCTCGGTAAAAGGAAGGAGGCACCGATCGTTGACACAGGAAACGTTAAGGGTGCCCAAGATAAGCGTTTATGGCTTGTAGGGAGAAGATTCGTTGAAGGTCATACAACTCGCCGTGGTGGAGACTTGGATGACGCCATACCAGCGCTACCTCGCTGATGGTATGCTCTTGGTAGAGCCCGCAAAGACAAAGGTGGTCAAGTGGAACGCATGAAGGTATACCCTGGTGGACGAAAAGCTGTTCCGTCATGGCTATACTCATCCTATCTTCACCTGTGTAAGTGGGGATTAGTGTACCCGTATCATGACAGAGCTCCATGAAGGCATTTGTGGTAGCCACGTCGGAGGGCGAGCTCTTTCTTTAAAGGTCGTTCAAGCTTGGTACTATTGGCCAACTATGAGGGAGGACTGCATGAGGTATGCACAGGGATGCGAGCAATGTCAGAAGCATGCTGATTGGCATCACGCACCCCCTGAGGAGTTGCGATCAATATATAGACCTTGGCCTTTCCATACTTGGGGAATAGACATCTTAGGTCCTTTCCCCTTGACAATTCTTTAAATGAAGTATCTCGTGGTGGCGATTGAGCACTTCACTAAGTTGATAGAAGCTAACCAGTTGTGCAGATAACCGCCCATAAGGTTCAACACTTTGTGTGGAGAAAAATTGTCTACCGTTTTGGGATCCCAAGACACTTGGTGTCCGATAATGGTACCCAGTTTGTAAGTCAACAGTTTTGCAAGTTGTGCACGGAGCTTGGGATCAAACATGTGTTTGCCTCGGTGGAGCATCCTCCGAAGGGTCAGGTCGAGTATGCCAATAGAGTCTAGCTTAGAGGTTTGAAGAGGAGGTTGGAGAAAGCTAAGGGGACCTGAGAAAAAGAGGTACCTTGAATCTTGTGGGCCTACCACACCACTCCTCAATCCACCACGAAGGACACGCCCTTTAGTTTGGTGTATTGGTCAGATGGAATGATACCCGTAGAGATTCAGGAGAGCTCGCCGCGATTCCAGAACTTCGTGATAAAAGAGTTTAATGAGGGGAGTAAGGTAAACCTAGACCTACTCGACGAGGTTAGAGAGAAAACACGCGTCAAAGTTGAAGCTTTGAAGAGAAGGGTGGAACTCAAGCAAAATTCCAAGCTGAGACCTCGACAGTTCCAGGTCCCCGACTTAGTAATGCGAAAAGCTCATCCTTATCGAAAACGAGGCTTAGAGGCTTGAAACTCTGGAGGGTGGAGCCATACCTTAGACGTGGAATGGGGCTAACCTCAATTTTTTTTTTTAGTTGATAAATTTTTGTCAATGTTTTATGAACAATTCGAATAATTAAGGTTTTTTAATGAGGTCCCCAATGAAGAACTGTTCTTGAAAGATGAGTTATACCAGAATTATTTGTTGGCACATGATAAGGCAACTTGGCCGATGAATTATTCGAGTAAGCGCCATGTGTGTATAACTAGTCACGAGAATATTGAACGAGGAAACCTATTTCCTTGGTAAGATTCCAAGTTTAGGTGTCTTGAAGTTCGTACAATTCAGATGGGGAAGTCTCTTCTCAGTAAGATTTTGAGCCCGGGCATCCAGAATTGGCTTAAGGCTGTTTTACTGAGGGTAGGTAAGCCAACCTACCTCAGCATTGAAGAGTTGATTCAGTGTAAGCCAACACCCAAGTCAGAAACTCTAAAGCAAAAGAAATTGCGTCCTTGGAAAGATTCCAAGGTTAGGTGTCTCGAAGCCTGCATAATTCAGATGGGATAACTGATAAGTGTCTAATTTCAGTAATATTTCATATTAAAAAATAGACACTTATGATGATTTATTGCTAATTTACATATAAAATAATCCATAATTTATGAATTTATACATTTATACATTTTTTATGAGCTTTATTTGAATACGAGCATTTTATTTCCAAATTTGTTGTTAATTGCAGATTTTTAGGGAGGATTGAAGATTTGGAGTAAAGGAGAATAATTTGAGCTAAAATGAGAAAACTGAAAGGTCTCAGAATGGAAAAAAGATGAAGAGAATGATTGAGCCTTTTTTTTTTATGTTTTATCACTTATCCCATTAGGGCGACACAAGAAGCAACCTAACCCTAGAAAACTAGGATAAATAGGGGGCTAGAAGCTCAACCCTAATTGTTAGAATGGATGGCTTTAAACTAGAGGGGGGGGGGGTGAATTGTTTAAAGAGAGTTTTCGCAAACTTTTAAAACAAGAATGAAATTATCTCAAGAAACAATTGATAAGAAATTCAGTTTGCCAAAACAACAATAAAAAATAGCAGTACCAGAAAAACAATCGGTTGTTTCACAGAAACAATCGGTTGTTTATACCAGCAAACAACAAACAAAA